>Ga0228535_1000587_pt1:5000-93749 | contig 93749 bp, 80 predicted proteins | sample SJ1metagenome_FD_168457 | JGI IMG/M metagenome (GOLD analysis project Ga0228535, IMG submission 168457) | Enriched culture of PCE-dechlorinating microbial communities from Ithaca, New York, USA - SJ1 | ecosystem: Engineered > Modeled > Simulated communities (microbial... >...
GCCGGGCTGCATCGGAGGCAGCAGGATCTCCGCTAAGCCTGTGCGGGGGCCGGAGGAGAGCAGGCGAAGGTCGTTGCAGATCTTCGAGATCTTTACCGCAATGCGCTTGAGGACGCCTGAAAGCTGCACAAAGGCCCCGGCATCCGACGTTGCCTCCACGAGGTTCGGCGAAGTAACGAGGAAAAGGCCCGTTATTTCGATGAGATGCTCCCTTACCAGGTCCGCATATCCCTGAACGGTGTTGACGCCGGTGCCGATCGCCGTCGCCCCCATGTTGATCTCGTGGATAAGCCTTGTCGCTTCACGCAGTCGCTCAATATCCTCCCCGATCGTAACGGAATAGGCGGTGAACTCCTGTCCCAGCGTCATAGGGACCGCATCCTGGAGCTGCGTTCGCCCCATCTTCAGAACATCCCCGAATTCTTCACCCTTGGCGGCAAAGGCATCCTGCAGTTTGCCCATGGCATCGAGAAGGCCCTGTATAGACCATATCGCCGCCATCTTTAATGTCGTGGGATATACATCGTTGGTTGATTGGGAGAGGTTGACATGGTCGTTGGGGTGGCAGTATCTGTACTCGCCTTTGGCATGGCCGAGGTATTCCAGCGCGCGGTTTGCGATGACCTCATCGGCGTTGATGTTCGTCGATGTACCGGCACCGCCCTGAATAACGTCAACAGGGAAATGCTTATCCAGCGCTCCTGACCGAACATCGCGGCACGCCCTGACAATGGCGTCGCTTATGGCGGCCGGGAGCAGGCCAAGCTCTTTGTTCGCCATGGCGGCAGCCTCTTTGATGGAGGCAATTGCCCTTATCATGACGGGAAATTCTGCTATGGGGATGCCGGTAATGGGAAAATTTTCTATGGCGCGCACTGTCTGCGCGCCGTAATACGCATCGGCAGGAACGTCCTTTTCGCCGAGGCTGTCATGCTCCTTTCTGTATTCCATCGCATCCTCCCTCCGTGTTCTTGAAAATCGAATATCAAATTATTCCAACAAGGCCACGGCATGTCAAGAAGAAATAGCTGACAGCTATCGACTGGTTTTATTCGTCGCTGGTCGCTCGATACTCGATGCTTGATGCTCGATACTGGATACTGGATACTTGTGATAAGAACGAAGATAAGAGGATGAGATACCGGTCGTTCGATACCGGATACTGATTGTATAAAACAAGTAACAAGGAACGAAAGGCGAGGTATAGGTTTCCGCTGTTTACTGATGGCTGATGGCTGATAACTCGATTTATCTTGACACTGGGATATGCCGGTAGATAACATTCGATATAGCTGTCTGAAATATCTTTTTTAACAGTAACAGCATTTAATGGGAGAAAAGATGGGTAAAAAATTAAAAATGTCTTTGACTGCGTGGGTCTTCACCGGGATGATACTGGGGCTTGGCGTCGGATGGCTTCTTCCCGGCGTAGGGGTAAAGCTGGAGCCTCTCGGCATCATCTTTATACGCATCATTAAAACAGTTATCGTCCCTATCATCTTCGCGACGTTGGTCGTGGGGATAGCCGGCCACGGTGACCTGAAAGCCGTCGGCAGGATGGGCCTGAAGTCGATCGTCTACTTCGAGATCGTCACGACCTTAGCCCTTTTCCTCGGCCTTGTTATGGTGAACATCATGAAGCCGGGCGTAGGCATGCACCTCGATGCAACTGCCAGCGTCGCCGGCATTCCCGCAAAGCAGCACAGCCTCTCCGATGCGATCATAAATATATTCCCGGAAAACTTTTTCGATGCCGCCGCGCGGGGAGACGTTCTCGAGGTGGTCATCTTCACTATCCTCTTCGCGATCGCCCTCAGCCTTCTTAAGGAAAAGAAAAAGCCCATCATAGACTTCTGCGACGCCCTCGCGGAGACGATGTTCAAGTATACGGGCATAGTGATGAACTATGCGCCGATCGGCGTAGGAGCCGCCATAGCCTTTGTCGTCGGCAGCAAGGGGTTGTCTGTGCTCGTCAATATGGGCGCACTGATCCTCACGCTGTACCTGTCGCTTATCTGTTTTATGGTCCTCATCCTCTTTCCCGCTGCGCTTATATTCCGTGTTCCCATCAGGAGATTCCTGTCGGCGGTCAAAGAACCCGCGATCATCGCGTTCTCCACGACAAGCTCCGAAGCGGCCCTGCCCAAGGCAATGCAGGCAATGGAGGCGCTCGGCGTGCCGCGCCGCATCGTCGCCTTTGTCATCCCGACAGGATACAGCTTCAACCTTGACGGGACGACTCTTTACCTTTCCCTTGCCTCTGTCTTTATCGCGCAGGCTTCCGGCATCGACCTCAGCATGGGCCAACAGCTTCTCATCGGCTTCACCCTTATCTTCGCGAGCAAGGGCTGTGCGGGCGTGCCCCGCGCGTCGCTCATCGTCCTCGCGGGGACATTGGCTTCATTCGGCATCCCCGTGGGAGGCATTGCGGTCATCCTCGGCGTGGACTCTATCATGGATATGGCGCGTACCACAACGAACATCATAGGCAACTGCCTCGCTTCGGTGATCGTAGCACGCTGGGAAGGGGAATTCGTGGACAAGAAAGATCAGCTTACAGCTGCGAAGCTGGATGCTTGATGCTGGATGCTGGTTGTTGCAAAATATAAAAAATGACAAGTGGCGAGTATCCAGCATCGAGCAACACAAATAGCTGACGGCTGACAGCTGTCTGCTATATTATCAACGTTATCTGTATATCCATCACGTTCGTGCCTGTCAGGCCTGTTATGAACAGGTCATCGATCGCTTTAAAAAAATTATAGGAGTCGTTGTTTTGTAAATACTGCCCGGGGTCTGCGCCGGTCGCCTTTGCCCTTGCGATCGTCTGTCCGTCCGCAAAGGCCCCCGCCGCATCTGTCGGCCCGTCGGCGCCGTCGGTACCCGCTGAGAGAAAGGTAATCCCGTCCCTGCCCTCGATCTCTTCTGCAAATGCAAGGGCAAGCTCCGTGTTCCTTCCGCCGCGCCCGCTGCCCGCGACTGTCACAGTCGTCTCTCCTCCCGAGATCAGGCATACCGGCCTTTTTTCGCTACCCCTCCCCGCTTCTCCCTTCCTCCGTTTTATAATTTCCATCGCCTTCTTTGCGAGCCATCTGCCCGCATCCCTTGCCTCTCCCTGGACCTCCGCAGAGAGTACCGCCGCGTCGAATCCGAGCCTGGCAGCCGCCTCCATCGCCGCGTCGATGGCACTTTTGTTGCTCCCTACAATGACATTGTTCACCCTTTCGAAAACAGCGTTCCCTTCTTTTGGCGTTTCGGCAATCACCCCTTGAGAGCCCTTGCTGAGAATATCCATTACGCGAGCAGGCGTCTTTTCCTCAAGGCCGTATTTTTTTATCACTCCCAAGGCATCGGCATATGTCGTGCTGTCCGGGGATGTCGGGCCTGACGCGATAACGTCGAGGTTGTTTCCGATCACATCGGAGAGGATCAACGATGCCATGTGGGCCGGATAGGCCTTCATGGCAAGCCTCCCGCCTTTAACATCGGAGAGGTGCTTTCGCACCGAGTTCAGCTCATTGATGTTCGCGCCCGACTTAAGGAGCAGGTCAGTGGTCTTTTGCTTCTCCTCAAGGGTTATTCCGCTGCATGGTGACACAAGAAGGGCGGAGCCGCCTCCGGAGATAAGGCATACAACGAGGGTGCGGTCATCAAGATCTTTCAGCAGGTTCAGGATGCCGGCGGTCGCCTTCCATCCATTCTCATCAGGCAACGGGTGCCTTGCTTCGCAGATCTTGATCTTATCGATCTCGTCAGGCCTGACTTTTTGCCCGTATGGGGCGATGATGATCCCGCCACTTATGATCCCGTCGACACCATCTGTCAGCGCCTTTGCCATCGGAACCGACGCCTTGCCAAAACCAACGACGAAGAGCCTGCTGCAGTTCCTGTCCTTGTAAAAAGAGGATATTGCGCCTGCGTGAAGGGCAACCGCCCTGTACGGATCGGCCGACTGAAGCGCGGCGTTGAAGATCTTTATGGCCTGCTCTCTCTGTGTTCCCATTTTTATATTGCCCACCAGGAAACCCTAATATCGAAGCACTAAGCGCTAAACAATATCAAAATCCAAATATCGAATGTCCGGAACGGATGCATATTGCTTCCGTAAATAGCCTAACCTAATGCAAGCATGGTGCAGGGACATCCCGGAGCAAACCGTCGTGAGCAAAAAAAGCCCGGCCCTATCATTCCCCCTCTCCCTGACCCTCTCCCGCAAAGGGGAGAGGGAATTCCGATCAGTTCTCAGGCCGGTAAACCGGGATTACGTAAGGGCCTTCCGGGATCACCGCGACGCGCGCATCATTATGTCTCCTTACGCTTTCCTCGACCGCCTCGTTGATAGACCACACCGGATTGACGCCCGTTAACGCCTGTTCTTCCGCCGTGAGGCCTTCGCTGTACAGGTGCATGTTCCCGTTCTTCATCGCCTTAGCCTGCATGACCGATTCCCATTCATCGATATCAGCATACTGCTTTTGCGACGTTTCTTCAAGGAACCTCTCCGCGCCGAGGTCGATCAATCTCCTCTGCGACTCGGCGTATTCAGGAGTTCCCAGGCCTTCCGAACATTCTGAGACGATGAAGAGGTCCCCTCCCCGGGCGAGGATGCCGGCAGCGCCTACCATCCCCTTTACGGTCTGGTAATAGTTCCTGTCCAGCGGGTAGCCCGCCGCGCTGGTAATAATTGTTTTATACCTCCGGGGAACGGATATCTCAAAATACGGGCGCGCAAAGGCGATTGCGTCAAGATGGCTTTTTTCGATCTCGCCGAAGTTGACAAATGACAGGTTGCGGCCTTCGTCGATGACCGTATTGAGCGCGAAGCTTTCTCCGGCCATCAAGGCGGCGCACAGCTTCTCCTCATGGAGCGGGTTGCCGTCGATCATGCAGTTGGCCACGTTCTCGTGATCCAGCATCCCTGCTGAATGCAATACCCTGATCGTATCTTCATGGGCTATTCCCGGAACAATGAGCTTTCTTCCACCGGAATATCCGGCCATGAAGTGAGGCTCGACGAGGCCGACGGCGATCCGCACTTCAGCGCTGAGAAAGCGGCGATCCAGCCTTACCGGCATCCCGCGCGGCGTATGTCCCAAAAGGACGTGGTCTTCATCGCTTCTCGCAAAGTGATTGACCGCCTTCACGGCCTGCAGCACCCTATCGCTCCCGATCAGCTCACGGAGCTCTTCTCCTTCATTCGGCCTGTGGAGGCCCGTCGCAACAAGGATCGTTATTGAATCAGGTCGTGTGCCCGCATTGATCAATTCCTCAATGAGGGCAGGCAGCACGATCGCATGGGGCACCGGCCTTGTATTGTCACAGATGAGAATACAGACGCTTTCCCGTTCCCGCACAACTTCTTTCAGGGGCTTGCTTCCCGCAGGGTGTAAAAAGGCCGACCTTACCGCCTCCACGGGGTCTTTAAGCACGGGCATCCTTTTTTTCCGTATCACTTCTGCCTGAAGCCTGTCCGGGAGATTCAGGGATAAGCCTTTCCTCCCGTACCTCATCACGATATGCATGAACAGCCTCGCGAAAGTTTATTGATCCTGCATCGCCGATCAACCACCCGTTATACGTTCGATGCTGGAATAGGCTACATCCGTGAGCTCCTTAAGCGCCTTCTCGCTGATGGCAAGCGGGGGCATGAGGACGATCACGTCGCCGAGCGGCCTGATGATCACGCCTCTTTTGCGCGCCTCCCCTATCACCTTCTGCCCTATCTTCTCTGCCGGCGGGTAAGGCATCTTTGTCTTTTTATTTTTTACGAGCTCGATGCCAACCATGAATCCCTGCTGCCGCACCTCGCCGACGTGCGGCAGGTCAACGAATCTCCGCAGCTCATCTTTTAGGAGGGCTATCTTCCCTTTGAGCTTTTTGAGGGTCTGCTCTTTTTTGAAAAGCCTCATATTCTCTATCGCCACAGCGCAGGCAACGGGGTTGCCCGTATATGTGTGGCCATGGAAAAAGGTCTTGAACTCTTCGAACCTGCCGAGGAAGCCGTTGAAGACCTCTTCGGTCGTGAGCGTTGCCGCAAGGGGAAGATAGCCGCCGGTGATGCCTTTGGCGACACAGAGAAAATCGGGCCTGATGGATTCTTTCTCGCATGCGAACATTGTCCCCGTCTTCCCGAAACCCGTTGCCACCTCATCGGCTATGAAAAGGAGGCCGTTCTCTTTTGCGATCTTCCAGACGGCGGATAGGAAACCCTTCGGCTGGGTTATCATCCCGGCCGCGCCCTGCACAAGGGGCTCTATCACCACCGCGCATATCTCGTCTTTATTCCGTTGAACGATGCGCCGGAACTCTTCCACGCACGCCATGCCGCAGTCCTCTCTTTTCAGCTTCAGGGGGCAGCGGTAACAGTAGGGCGACGGCGCTTTATAGTTTTTAAAAAGCAGGGGCCGGTAAACCTTGTGGAAAAGGTCTATGCCGCCGACGCTCACCGACCCGATCGTGTCGCCATGGTAGCCGTTCGTAAAAGAGAGAAACCTCTTCCTCCTCTTCTCCCCTTTCTGCTGCCAGTACTGGTATGCCATCTTGAGCGCGATCTCAACGGACGTGGAACCGCTGTCTGAATAAAAAACCTTTTTGAGTCCCCGGGGCGCTGCATCAACAAGCATCTTTGCAAGGGCCGCGGAAGGAACGTTGCCGAGGCCAAGGAGCGTCGAATGGCAGAGGGTCCCTGCTTGCTTCGCGATCGCACCCACGAGCTCTTTCCTGCCATGCCCGTGCACAAGCACCCACAGGGAAGATATGCCGTCGATATATTTTCTTCCTTCCGTATCTATCAGATAACACCCCTCTCCCCTCTCAATGATCAGAGGATCCGTGCCGCCATAGTCCTGCATCTGGGTAAAGGGATGCCAGATGTATTGCTTATCCCACTCTTTCAGTTGTTTCTTGCTGTACATGAAACCTCCACCTGTATAAGGCAAATTCCGTTCAAGGTTCAACGTTCAAGGTTCAACGTTGAACATAGAACATTGAACTTTGAACAGATCTATATCAGTTCCATCTTCTTCCCGGCGTGAATGATGGTCTCTATGGCGTAGTCCATATCTTCCTGCGTAAATCCCCGCACAACCGTTAACCGTAGGCGCGACGTGCCTTCGGGAACGGTGGGGGGCCGGATCCCCTGGAGAAACAGCCCTTTTCGCATAAGCGATTCCTGCATCCTGAGGGTCTTCGCGTCTTCGCCGACAACAATAGGGATGATAGGCCCGACGCTGTCCTTCAGGTCAAAACCGGCGGTGTTCAAACGCATCCTCATGTAGTCTATGTTCTTCCATAGCCTGTCTTTGTACGTGGTATCCTGCCCTATCATCTCGAGCGCCTTCATGGCGCTCGCAAGGGATGATGCGGGCAATGCCGTTGTGTACATGAATGTCCTCGCCCTGTTGATAAGAAAATTGATAACGACCTCATCGGAGAGCACAAAGGCGCCGAAGGAACCGAGCGCCTTACCAAAGGTCGCCATGTGGACGTCCATGGAGCCTGACAGGCCGAACAGCTCTTCAACGCCGGTGCCTTTCTGGCCGAATACGCCGGTTCCGTGGGCATCGTCGAGGATCATGTGGAAGCCATATCGTTCACGCAGCTCGAAGATATCAGACAGCGGCGCAATATCCCCGTCCATGCTGAAAACCGATTCGGTAACGACAAACCGTTTTCCTGCCGACCTTTCCCTGCCCAGCTTTTTTTCGAGGTCATTCATATCCCTGTGTTTATAGATAACCTTTTTTGCCCGCGAAAGCCTCGTTGCGTCTATAAGGCTGGAATGGTTCAGCTCGTCGCTGAATATAACATCGTTGCTGTCCGTTAGCGTGGAGATGATCGCTATATTTGCCATATAGCCGTTGGAAAAGATAAGCCCTTTTCTGTAGCCCTTGTACCTGGCAATCATCTTCTCCAGTTGCCCGTAGATGTCAATGCTCCCCGAAACGCTTCTCGAAGAGCATGTGCCTGCCCCGTATTCATCGATCACCTCTTTTGCTGCCTTGAGAATGTCCGGGTGGACATGGAGGGAAAGGTAGCTGTTGGAACACAGGTTGAGGTATGCCTTCCCATTATACAGGATCTGCGTGGAGGTTACCGGCTTGATGTATCGCAACTGCCGGTAATTCCCTTTCTTCCTGATATCATCGAGTCTTTTTTTAAGTTGTTTTTGCACTGTACATATCCGATACAAACCACATTACACGAACACCCTATAACAGTCAACAGTTATTTGAAACAGGTTAACTTAGACGAAAAAAAACAGGGTGGATCGCCCGACCCACCCTGTATGTTGTCCTTTGTTTAGCCTTTGATAACCCTTGGCAATATCATCTGGTGCTGCGGACAGATCGATGACGGGTTCTGGTAGCAGCAGTTTGCGAAGGCAACGAAGTACTTTCTCAGGTCTTTCATCGCCACGACTTCGTCAACAAGGCCCGCCTTTGCGCAGTGTGAAGGCCTCGAATTGTCGTAGTACGATTTGACCAGCTTGTTCATCTGGGCGATGATCGGCGCGAGGGGCTTGCCTGCATCCTTCTCTTTCACAAGCCTTCTTGCAAAGCTCGCCGCTGCGGCGGTCTCGCCGTGCATAACGTAGATCTCTGTCGTTGCGGTTCCAAGGGTGAAGCAGTTGTTGTTGTTCGCCTGCGGCCCTGCCATGATGTAGTGGGCTGCCGCTGTGCCTTTTCTCAATACGATGGTCATCATGGGGAGATCGCTCTGCTCGATGGAGTAGATGAGGGCCTGGCCGAGACCGAGAAGTTCTGCCTTTTCCGCGATGTCGCCGACGTCGATGCCCGATGTATCCTGGATCCAGATCATGGGGACCCTGTCCCTGCCGCAGAGCGACACAAACTCATTGACCTTGATGAGCCCCTGGCGGTAGAACTTGCCGCCGATCCCGGGATAGGGTGCATATTCCGGGTAGCCTTTGGGCATCATGCCCTGCCTGTTCGCGACGATTCCAAAGAGGAAACCATCAACCTTCACGAGGCCTGTATAGAGCTCCGGACCGTAGCCGGGCCTGAATTCCATATGCTCGCTGTTGTCCACAAGCCTTGCCATGAACTGCTCTACGTCATAGGTCATCTTCTGGTTAAATGCCACGATGCTGTAAAGATCTTCGGCCGGGAATTTCGGTTCTGCCGGCTCTGCAACCCTGAAAAATTTGTAGTGGTTATAGGCGGGCAGATAGGTGACCCACTCTTTCACGGCGTCAAGGATCGCTTCCTCGCTCTGGAAGACCTGTTTGAAGAACCCTGTGTGGTCATAATGTATCTCAACCCTGCCGGGAGGTACTGCCTTGAACTTCCTCGTTGCATCAATGAGCTGTTCCGCTGTTTCCTCATCAAAATAGCCCTTTGGCGACATGCCGCTCACGATGCCGGCTCCGCCGACTGCGATGTTGCAGTCTTTATGAGCAAGAAGCAGTGTCGGGGAGATTCCCTGATAGCCGCCGCCGGCCGGGTTGGTTCCGTAGATCGCGGCAAGCACGGGGATGCCCAGTTTGTTCAGCTCTGCATGCCTGAAGAAGGTTGTCCCGCTCCCTCTTCTGTCTGCATACATCCTCTCCTGCTCGGGCAGCTTCACGCCGCTGCAGTTAACAAGCCATACGAGGGGGCAATGGAGCCTCTTCGCGATATCCGTAACCCGGAGGATGTTGTGCGGCTGGCCCGCTATCCAGGCGCCTGCCATGACCTTATTATCAAAACCGATGATGACGCACCATCTCCCGTTAATCCTTCCGAGACCGTCTACAACACCGGTGGTGCCTGATTCTTCATCCAGGGGATCATACAAGGTATGAAGCGGGGCCCATGTCCCGGGATCCAGGATATATTCAAGTCTCTGGTGTACCGTCCATTCACCCCTCTTGTTCAAGGTTTCCTTTGAGATACCGGCGTTGTGCGCCTTTTCGGCTAATGCCTCGATCTCCTGCTCGACTTTCTTGATCTCTTCAGCGTTCGCTTTATTCTCCTTGGCAGCTTTTGTCCATTCCTGCATCTTCGCAAAATAAGGTCTCATACATACCTCCAGTGGCTTTTAAAGTATTTGTAATTATTTTCACAATTATATTTTTAAAACCCTTCTTTGTCAATACAAAATGAAAAAATATTCCCGTTAAATTTAATGTTTAAAGAGCCTCTGGCCCGCGAAGACCATCGTCACGTTCGACTCATTGCAGGCCTCTATGGTCTCAAAATCACGCTCGGAGCCGCCAGGCTGTATAATGCCCGTCGCCCCTTCCTTGATCGCTGCATCGACGCCGTCCCTGAAGGGGAAGAAGCCGTCCGAGACTACCACGGAGCCTATGAGCCCTCCCTTCTGGGCCTTTGTGTATTCCTCGATCTCTTTCAGGTCCTCCATCTTGCGCAGCCCCTTTTCGGCCTCCAGCCTGAATACGGCATAGGGAACGCCGAACTTCTTAAAGACCTCCTTGTCCATGAACTTTGTATATGCCTTAAAAACGGCGATCTCCACGACGCCGACCCTGTCCTGCTCTCCTGTGCCGATGGCAACGGTTGCCTCATCCCTGACAAACAGCGCCGAGTTGGAGCTCACCCCCGACTCGACATACCACCCGAATAGCATGTCGTTCAATTCTTTGTCTGTCGGCGGCCTTTTGATCGCATATGCCTGGCCTTTATATGTCGTCTGCGCGGGCTTAAGGTCCTCCCTGCCTTTGATCGTGTAGGGCTGAGATTCCTGGAGGATGATGCCCCCGTCCATGAGGGACTTGAAGTCGATGTACCTCTTCCCTTTATAGTTCTGAAGCCTTTCGATCTCCTTGATCTGGAGAAGCCGGAGGTTCTTCCATTTTTTCAGCACATCGATGGCTGCCCCTTCAAAATCGGGGGCGCATATGACCTCGAAATAATAGGGGACCATCGCCTTGGCTGCCTCCACGTCTACGGTCTTTGTAAAAACGACGGCGCCGCCGAATGCCGCGATCCTGTCTGCCCAGAAGGCCTTGTCAAAGGCGTCGGCAACGGTCGTCCCGCATGCGGCTCCGCAGGGGTTGTTGTGCTTCATGATCGCGCAGGCCGCCTTTTTATCCATATACTTGAGGATATTAAGGGCGTTGTCCACATCGGTGAGGTTGATCTTGCCGGGATGCTTTCCCACCTGCAGCATGTCCTTCTCTGTAACCCTGCTTGTGAGCCCGCCGTCAAAATCAAAGAACCTCACATCCCCGAGGACGATGTTGCCGTTGACAAGCTCATACATCGCAGCCGGCTGGTCAGGATTCTCCCCGTACCGCAGGCCCCTCTCGACATCGCACTTTTCGTCCGCATCGAAGATGTTCCAGACCTTCTTTTTGTAGACGAGCTCCTGTCCGCCCAGATCGATCTTAACAGTGTCCGGAAAGTTGTCCTTTACGATCTTCTTGTACATCCCTTTAATGTCGTTCATTCAAAACCCCCTTTTTATTATGATTAACAATTTACTGAATAACCAAACGTCAATCACCAATTAATAACCAATCACCAATGACCGAATACCCAAACGGGAAAGTTTTTGTTTGGTGATTGAATATTGGGTATTGGTGATTAATTGGAGCCTGGTTATTGGTGATTGGTTATTCATAATCTATTACCTTATCAATGCCATTATATTTTCCGTCATGGACGCAACATCAAGTCCTTCGAACTTCAATACCTCTTCTGTGTCGCCCGACGTCCCGTATGCCTTCGCCCCGAAGGACTCCATCCGCCCTTTGTAGCCGTTCTTCAAAAGATGCTGCGCCAGGAGCGGGGCGATCCCGGTATGGACGTTGTGGTCCTCGTAGGTGATGATGGCGGGGACCTTCATGATCTCCTCCATGGCAGCGGCGTCGACCTCCCGCACGCAGGGCATATTGACCACGATCACGCTCACGCCCTTCTTCTGCAGGCTTTCCTGTATCTGCAGAGCCCTTGCCACCATCCCGCCGTAGGTAATGATGGCGCCGTCCCGGCCTTCGCCGAAGATCTCCATCCTGCCGTATTCAAACACGTAGCCGTCCCCGTAGGCCGGTTTCCCGTCGTTGCCGGAGATCACGGGCCATCTGTTCCTTCCCATGGCTACAAGGAAGTTCCCGTCCTGCTTGGCGGCGTAGCGGACGGCCCTGTCGGTCTGGTTCGGGTCGCAGGGTACGATTACCTTGAACCTGTAAAGGTTGCCTGCCAGCCCGATGTAGTCCACGCACTGGTGCGTCTTGCCATCAGGCCCCACATCGAGCCCCACGTGGGTCAGCATCAATTTCAGGTTCGACTTGTTGATGTCGTTCAGCCTGTGCTGGTTATAGGTCTCATCGATCCCGAAGACGCCGAAATCCGCGAAGAACGTCAGTATGCCTGTTGTCGAGAGGGCGCCCGCGATCGTCGCCACGTTGTGCTCCTGGATGCCGCCCTGAAAGAAGTATCCCGGGTATGCCTTGGCAAAATCCCCTGTCTTGACGGAGCTTGCGAGGTCGCAGTCGAATGCGCAGACCGCCTGCCCTTTCCCGATATTCTTATCGGCGAGATCCTTCAGCGCCTTGCCGAAGGCCGTCCTGTTGTCGATCTTGTCCTCGTTGGCATAGGTGAAAGGCCCTCCGGCATCGATCGCCGTCTCCGGCTCTTCGTTTGCGCCCTTGAACGTCGCGGCGCCTTTTCTCATCTCCCGGTAGAGGTCGATCCTGTCCTCGACGCCGAGGATGCCGACGGCCTCTTTATATTCCTTCTCGTTGAGCGGGCTCCCATGATATTTTTCCTTGTTCTCCATAAAAGGAACGCCGTTCCCCATCACGGTGTGGGCAATGATGCAGGTCGGGTTTTCCGCCGTTCGCGCCGCCTTCAACGCCCCGTAGATCTCATTGTGGTCATGGCCGTTGACCTCAATGACGTCCCAGCCGTCCGACAGGTAGTTCTCTATGATGTTCTGGGGCATGACGCTTGCTATACTCCCGCTGATCTGGAGGCCGTTGTAATCGACGACGACGGTGATGTTCGACAGGCCGTACTTCTTCGCGAACCTCCGCGCCTCGCTGATCTGCCCCTTTTGCTGCTCGCCGTCGCCCATGAGGACATAGACGTGGCTGCCGTCGTTTCGGATCTTCGACGCGATGGCAAAGCCGCACCCTGCCGAGAGGCCCTGGCCTAAGTTCCCGGTAGACCAGTCGATGAACGGGATGCCCTTCACGACGTGCCCTTCAAAGGGGCTCCCCGCCTTTCGAAAAAATGCTATCACCTCATCGACGGGCATATGGCCGAGACGTGCGAGGCTTGCGTAAACGCCCGGCGACGTGTGCCCGTGGCTCACCACGATCCTGTCGCGGCCTTTCCCGCTCAGGTTTGCGTGGGCAAAAAGCACAAGGTATGCGTCGAGCGACGACATTGACCCGCCGGGATGTCCTGATCCCGAAAGGGTTGTCATGGTTATTATGTCTCCCTTTGCCAGTCTTGCCAGTTCGCGGAGATGCTTCAGCTCTTCCCCGGCGAGTTGTTCTTTGTCAAACATTTTTTTTGCCTCCTGACCAGTAGTCGCAATCATTTTGCACAAGGCATTCCGGACATTCGGGCTTCTTTGCCTTGCAGGTATATCTCCCGTGGAGAATGACAAGGAGCGACAGCGCCGTCCACATATGTTCGGGCACTGCTCTTTTGATATCCAGCTCTATCTTCTCCGGGTCTTCGTTCTTTGTCAGCCCCATGCGGTTCAAAACCCTGACCATGTGCGTATCGACGATAACGGCGGGCTTATTGTAAGCAAGGCCGACGATCATGTTGGCGGACTTGCGGCCTATGCCCTTCACGGTGGCAAAGGTGTCGATGTCGTCGGGGACCTTCCCCTTGAACCTCTGCGCGATCTCCGCCGCGATGTTCTTGATGCTCTTTGCCTTGTTCCTGTAAAAACCCGTCGGCCTGACGTCTTCCTCCAGCTCTTCTGCATCCGCATTGATGTAATCCTGCAAGCTCCTGTATTTCTTAAAAAGCTGCTCCGTCACCCTGTTCACCCTTTCGTCGGTACACTGCGCAGAAAGAACAGTGGCCACAACGAGCTCAAGGGCGCTGGAAAAGCGGAGCTCGCACCTCGGCTGACCGTGCATATCTTTAAGCTTGCCAATGATCGAATCGATATCTTTTTTCATCTGTTGTTGAAGTGCAGAATATATTCCTTATACCACTTACACTTAATCTATTCAACGAGAAAATAAAGAATGATAACTATATAATAATACTAATGAATCAAATCAATAACCCGTCTGCGCCGCAGCCAGATGGAAGAAAAATATGATATACTTGTCCTGGTATATTTACTCGATGCAGACACTGTGGATCATCATAGCGGCCCTCATTATGGCCGCAGGCCTCCTGGGGACATTGCTTCCTTTTCTTCCCGGGATTCCCCTTATCTATGCGGGATATCTTTTCTATGGCCTGGTAACCGGCTGGCAAGACTACGGCTTACGCGCCATGGTGGCCTGGGGCCTTGTCGTTGGGGTTGTCACCTTCCTCGATCTCTACGCGGGCTCGATCGGGGCAAAAAAATACGGCGCCTCCAGCTATGCCGTGTGGGGATCGATAATAGGAGCGGTGATAGGGGTGATCGTCGGCAATTTCATCGGGCTTATCGCAGGCCCCTTTGTCGGTGCAATAGCAGGAGAGCTTATTGCGGGCAAATCCTTACGGAAGGCTATTCAATCCGGGTGGGGCGCAATCCTGGGCCTTGTTGCCGGCAACCTTGTCAGGATCACCGTGGCGATCGCCATGATAGGCGCCTTTTTCTGGTGGATAATGTAAGAACAATAGTGATACATTACAGGCAGATGATAAACCGACGCGATCTGCTGAAGGCATTTTGCCTGCTCCCTCTTCTTGCCTTTTTTCCAAAGATTGGGAACTCCCAGAATATTGTAGACTTTTCGCAGTTGAAAACAGGGTATGCAAATCGCCTGAAGAAGATCCTGGCTGCGGGCCAATTGCCCTATATCGATATAGAAAGCTCATGCAATTCCAGAAAGCTGGACATTGATTATGTTGCGAAGAAAATGGATAGCCTCAATATCGGGCTTATGGCCCTTTCTGCAGACATCGGCGAGGGGCAGTTTAAAAAAGGGGTGCGGTTTGACGACCTTTCCGGGAAGCTGCTCGCCGGTTATCCGGATCATTTCATTCCCGTGGGAAACGGCGGGCAACCCCCAGTCCTGACAGAGGCACCAGACGAATTTCTGGATGCCCAGGCAACGGCCGCCCAAAAGAAACAGATCATGCTTTATGGGGAATTTGAATTCCGCCACTATCCTTCACCCAGGCAGGCAAAGCGAGGCGAAATGAAGCGCGACGTCCACATTCCAATCGACGGCCCGATCGGGCATCGCGTGTTCAGCCTGAGCGAAAGAACAGGGATGCCGTTCCAGATCCACTACGAAATAGAAAACGAATTGCTTGCGCCGCTTGAATCAATGCTGCAGCAGTATCCGAAGGCCCGGGTGATCTGGTGCCACCTGGCACAGATACGATATATTGAACGCGCTTCCCGCTATACGCCTGCATATGTTGACTCCTTGATCAGGCGCTTCCCCGGCCTGTATTTCGATACCGCATTTGGAGACGCCGGTTCAACGTATCCTCTTAGCAACCAGCGGCATTCCCGCGTGTGGAGCGATAAAGGCGGCCTTAAGGCCGAATGGCGCGACCTCATCATCGCCCATTCGAAGCGGTTTTTATCGGCTTTGGACCTCGGTGGAGACCGCCTTAACCGGATCGCCGAATACGACTATAAACACAGGGATTTCTTAAAATATTTACCGGCTGAAACGCGCCACCAGGTAGCATACCGCAGCGCATGGTCGCTGCTTTTCGGCGAAGATTTTGGGTAAGGGGTTAGCCAACTCTTAGACAAGGAGATATAATGGATGGTTTCGCAGATGATCAGGAATTCGTTTCCGCGATCAACGAGCTGTTCAACGAGAAGATCCCTTTCAATAAGGTGCTCGGCCTAAAGGTCGAATCGATAAGCTATGAGAGCGTGAAGGTATCATTCCTGATGCGGGGCGAGCTGATGGGGCACTACAAGCGGGGCATGCTGCATGGGGGCGTCATATCGTCCGCCATCGATGTCACGGGCGGCCTGGCTGCGTTCATGGGCCTTCAGAAGAAGATGCCCGGCGAGACGCTGGAGGCAAGGATCGAGAGGTTCGGCAGGGTGAGCACGATCGATGTGCGCATCGATTTTCTGCGCCCCGGCGTCGGCAAGCGGTTCACTGTCACGGCCTATACGCTAAGGACGGGGAACAAGGTCGCCGTCACGAGGATCGAGCTGCACAACGACAAAGATGACCTCATTGCCGCCGGCACCGGGTCATACATTGTGGCATAGCTTCAAACCGGATATGCCATCAGCATCTGTGTCGGGCTTTTTTTATAGACCGCATATCGTATTTCGTATATCGTATATCGAGATAGTAATACGCCCTATGGTTTATCGTGTGGCCTCCGCAAGTATCCAGAATCCAGCATCATGCTTGCACGAGCCATCAGCTAAGAGCGATAAGCTGGTTTTTATTGCGTGTTTGAGATGGACACGAAAAAGGAGGGGACGGTCATGGAGAACGCGATAAACAATGAAGAGGCCATAAGGTCGGCCAAAACTCTTACAACCATTATCTACGCGCTCTATGCGGCATCGTATTTCGTGGGCATAACGGCCATCGTCGCGATCGTAATCAACTACATCAAAAAGGAAGACGTGGCAGGGACGTTCTTAGAGAGCCATTTCCGATGGCAGATCAGGACCTTCTGGTTCGGCCTGCTCTGGGGCGCGCTTGGAGGAATAACCGCGCTGATCGTTATCGGCTGGGCAGTGCTCATCGCAGACGGCATCTGGATCATCTACCGCCTGGTCAAGGGCTGGCTCCGCCTCAGCGAGAACAAGCCTATGTACCCGGCCTGACATCCCTCTTTTTCTTAATTCTCGCTGTATATTTCTGTGGCATGCCGCTTATTGTTGGGGTTAGCCCTTGACATTATCCGTCCTATGTCGTACTATAAGTGGTACGTTTAGGAGGTTCGACTGACATGACGACGTTATCGGCATCGGAAGCAAGAAAGCGGCTCTACAACTTGGTGGACGAGGTGAGGGAATCTCATGTGCCGGTTCAGATCGTGGGAAAAAGGAGTTCGGCCGTCCTCGTTTCTGAAGAAGACTGGCGGGCCATCGAAGAGACACTCTATCTCACATCTATTCCGGGTATGCGGGAGTCCATCAAGAAAGGCCTGAAGACACCTGTTGAGAAGTGTGCCAAGGAACCGGGCTGGTGAGCTGGCACCTGGTTTTCACCAAACAGGCTCAAAAGGACGCAAAGAAGATAGCCCAGTCTGGTCTTAAACCCGCGGCTTCCCGGTTGTTGGATATCCTTCGCGAAGACCCATATCAAAACCCTCCTCCTTTTGAAAAGCTTCTCGGCGATCTCTCCGGTGCCTATTCACGGCGAATCAGCATTCAACACCGCCTTGTCTATCAGGTTCTGGACGACATCAAAACCGTAAAGGTCATTAGGATGTGGACGCACTATGAGTAGCTGCAAGGGCGGGCGAACAAGGCAGTCCACCCGACGCGGGGAAATAGCACGGTGAAATCCAAGAAGGCTTTGCGCTTATCAGTGCCCTACTGCCCGCGCGGGTGACTTTGTTGTTGAGCCTGGTAGATAAATAAAAGAGATGAAAAAACTATCAATAATATTTGTTTTATTCTTAATGGGGTGTGTTGGAATACCTGAAAATGTAAAGCCTGTTGACAATTTCAAGTTAGAAAAATATTTGGGAAAGTGGTACGAAATTGCGAGGCTGGATCATTCATTTGAACGAGGGTTGACACGAATAACCGCTGATTACAGTTTGCGTGATGACGGTGGTGTCAGAGTATTAAATCGCGGGTACTCTGCTAAAGACAACTCATGGAAAGAGGCCGAAGGGAAGGCTTATTTTGTAAAAGGACCTGACCAGGGTTACCTGAAAGTTTCTTTCTTTGGCCCCTTTTATGGTTCTTATATTGTTTTTGGACTTGACCATGAGAATTATCAATATTCACTCGTATGCGGCCCTGACAAATCTTATTTATGGATTCTTGCAAGAAACCCGATTATGAAAGAAGATATAAAATCTACTCTCTTGAAAAAAGCAGCAGCATCCGGTTTCGACATCAGCAAGTTGATATTTGTCGTTCACGAAAAATCGCCTAACGTTACTAATCAGCCGACGCAAGAAAAACGCTCGGCTGATTAGTAACGTTCTGCCCAAAAGGAAGGATATATATGCCAGTGTATATGATAATAGACTCAAAGGTGAAGGACAAAGAAAAGTACCGCCAGTATATTGAGCAAGTCTCTCCAATTGTCACTTTGTTCGGGGGACGTTACCATGTCCGTGGAGAGAATATCAAAACATTCGGTTCTTGGAAACCAGAGAGGATCATAGTCATTGAGTTTCCCTCGGAATCTCATGTTCAAGACTGGCTGGCGTCACCAGAATATAAAGCAATTGCGCCGTGGCGAGAGGCTGGTGCTGACACCCAGGCTATTCTTGTAGATGGATATACGGGCGAATAAAGGCCGAACCATTCATTGGAGCCAACCGGCCATAAGGCGGCTTTCGGCTGATTTCTTTGTTCGGTGAAGATATGAAACGGTATGAGGGTTAATGACAAATGGTAGAGGCTGTTCTCAAATTCGTGGGAAGGTTCATTCTTGCCATTGCGCTACTCTTTGTTTTCTTGCCTGTTGTTCTTGTTGCTACAGGTTCCTTTATTTTCGTCGGTTCGACATTTTCCACGGGACTTACGTAAACAACGTGAAAAGAGAAGGGCCGGCGCTGATGACCTTTCCGCGCTGGCGATGCCGGTCGTTGGCCCGTAGGAGAGAACCCGCATGAGAGACGTATGGATCGCATTTGGGCTGACGCTGTTTGCTGGAATGGCGACTGTTGTTGGAAGCGTCATCGCGTTCACAGCTAAAAGGACGGACTATCGCTTTCTCTCGGTAGCGACAGGATTCTCAGCCGGCGTGATGTTGTATGTATCTTTCGTCGAGATATTCTTCAAGGGCGTTGATGCCCTGGCGGAACGCTTTGGCGAAACCTGGGCACACTGGATCAACGCGGGTTCTTTTTTTGGTGGCATGTTGCTGATAGGGCTGGTTGACAGCCTGATCCCGGCCGCGGAGAATCCCCACGAAGCACGCTCGGAGGCGGAAACGAGGCCATTGCACGACCCTGCGGCGCCGAAACCAGACTTCCAGGCATTGTCACGGTCGAGCGTAGAATTACCGGATCCACACAAACACCATGCGAATCACAAGCTCCTGCGCATGGGCCTGTTCACCGCGTTGGCGATTGGAATTCACAACTTCCCGGAAGGTTTGGCCACCTTCCTCGCGGCGCTCGAGGACCCCAGCCTGGGCTTGGCTATTGCCATCGCAATCGCCCTGCACAACATACCCGAAGGGATCAGCGTCTCCGTCCCGATCTTTTATGCCTCCGGCAGCCGTAAGAAGGCCTTTTTTTACTCAGCTCTCAGCGGATTGGCTGAACCCATCGGAGCCGTCATCGCATATACCGCGATCCGGTTCTTCCTCGGCGGCAACACCGGGATGATCCCCGCGGAGGTCATGGGGGTCCTTTTTGGCGGCGTGGCAGGTATTATGGTGTATATCAGTCTCGATGAGCTGCTGCCCACAAGCCGGGCCTATGGCAAAGGGCACGACAGTATTTTGGGATTGGTTGCAGGCATGCTTCTGATGGCGCTCAGTTTATTGCTGATGAAGTAGCGGAGCCTGTGCGCGCTCTTCCATGATAGGCTCCCGTTGTGCCACGGAAGGCGCCCTTAAGGCAACAGGGACGCCGGTGACCCCGGGAACCAGCTTGCCACCACCAGAGGTACGCAGCCGGTTCACGAAATGGCCCTTCAAGTCTGCCTTCTCTTCTTGAATATCTTCGCCGCCTCGTCGGCGGTGCGCGTGTTGAGGATATCTTTTTTCTCCTGCCAGCCTTTTCGCGCGATGCCGACGCCGTAGGCTATCTCAGCGAGGCCGCCCGTCGAATGGGCGTCGGGGTTGATGGATATTACGACTCCCTTCTCCTTCGCATACCTCAGGTGGCGCCAGTCGACATCAAGCCTGTATGGGCTGGCATTCAATTCTATGATGACATCATGCTCTGCAGCGGCATCTATGATCGCCTTCATGTCCACCTCGTACCCCTCCCTGGAAAGAAGCAGCCTTCCCGTCGGGTGGCCGAGCATCGTCGTATAAGGGTTTTTCATCGCAGCTATGATCCTCCTCATCTGGTCATCCCGCTTCAAGGTAAAGTTCGAATGGACCGAGGCGATGACAAAATCAAATTTCTCCAGGATGTCTTCGGAATAATCAAGGCTGCCGTCTGGCAGTATGTCGCTCTCTATGCCCTTGAAGATATAAAAATCAGGATGCTCATGATTGTATGCGTCGATCATGTCCCATTGCCACCTGAGCTCCTCCGCTGAGAGGCCGCCGGCATAATAGGCGCTTTTGCTGTGGTCCGAGATCCCGATATATAAAAGCCTCATGCTCCTCGCCGCATCCGCTATTTTCGCGACGCTGTCAACGCCGTCGCTGAACTCTGTGTGCACGTGGAACGTCCCCCGGATATCGTCCATTTCCACAAGCTTCGGGAGCGTCCCCTCTTCCGCGGCTTCCACCTCCCCCATGTCCTCCCTCAATTCAGGCGGTATAAAGGCAAAACCGAGTGCGCGGTATATCTCCTCTTCCGATCTGCACCGGAGAAGTCTTTCGTCCTTAAAAAGTCCGTATTCGTTGAGCTTCAGGCCCTGTCGTTTCGCTATCCCCCGCAGTCTCACATTATGTTCTTTGCTGCCGGTAAAATACATTAGCGCATAAGGGAACGCCTCTTCGCCGACAACGCGCAGATCAGCCTCTATCCCTGACTGGAGCCGGCAGGACGTTTTTGTATCACCTGCAAGAAGCACCTCAGCCACTTCCGGCATTTTGGCGAACACCGACGAGGCCTTTCCGGCATCCCTGCTGCCCACGAGGATATCGATATCCTTCACCACCTCTTTCCTGCGCCTTATGCTTCCGCAGACTTCAGCAAGGCCTTCTGCGACGACCTTCTGCAGCCTTTCTTTGATCTGTTCTGCCTCGCGATAAACGTCCCCGAAAAGGAACTCGCCCTTGTGCTGCTTGATAAATTCGATGCCTTTGAGGATCTTTTCCTGGGTCGTTTTCCCGAAGCCGGGGAGATTGACAAGCCTGTTCTCTTTGCATGCATACTCGAGCTCACCGACATTCGTCACGTTCAGTTGGTCGAAAAGGGCCTTTATCTTTTTCGGGCCAAGGCCGGGAACCTGCAACAGATCGAGGAGCGTGTGCGGCACCTCTTTTTTGAGGTCTTCATAATAGGCGATCGCGCCCGTCTTGATATATTCGTCGATCTTTGCCGCGATCGCATCCCCTACGCCCTTGATCTCCTTCAGGCGATTTTCCCGTACCATCTCTTCGAGGTTTTCTATACCGGAGAGGGTCTTGGCAACATTATAATATGCCCTTGTCTTAAAGGGGTTCTCGCCTTTGATGTCGAGGAGCATGGCAATCTCCTCAAGAACCTGAGGAACGGGCTTGCCGGCCATCTTCTCATTATCCTACAAGCGGAAAAATAAAGTCAATGATGCAGCTCATAGAAAATTGTATATCGTAGTTCGTATATCGTATATCTTACTCGAAGCAACGTTCGGCGTTCGGCGTTCGGCGTTTTTTGACTCCCTGCCCTCAACTCTCTGCTCTTCGCTGCCTCTTTCCTCTTACAACTCACGCCTCACGTGTTTATTGCCATCATCCAGCAACAAGTATCGAGTGACCAGCATCTGCTCTTCTGCTCGCCTCACGCCTCACGCCTGACGGCCTTCATACGGTTTTCGTAAATATCCCTTGCAATGAGCAAGGCTATCCGCTATTCTTCCTTGCAGAGGAAGACATGGCCGGCACAAGACAAAGAAGCTATTTCCAGGAACCTCTCTTCGAAGAGCTGAAAAAAGATTACTGCTACGTGTGCCGCAAAAGGATCAAAAACGATGACGGTGTTTACATCGGCAACAACACGTGGCGCCACAAAAAGTGCAAGCCCGGCAGCGCCCAGTGGCTGAAAAGCCCCTTGAGCCGCGACGACGGCAGCCACAGCCGCCCTCAAACCATAACCAGTATCGCACTGCCTTCAAGGGCATAACCCACGAGCGAATTCACGGCTCTATCTTTTCCTTCGCATCGCCTTGTGCTCCTTCGGGAAAGGTTCTGCCGTAGTGAGGCGAGGAAGCCCGGCCGTATCATTCCCCCTCTCCCTGGCCCTCTCCCGCGAGGGGAGAGGGAATATTGTTGCCCCGAAGCGCTGCTTCATCGGATCTATTGATGGAGCGTGTTTGGAAACGGGAATCTACAGCGAGTTCGCGAGCGAGAAGGGGAGTCTCTTCGGGCTTATGCCCGAAGAGGGGGCGACGTGAGCCCCTGGAATAGCAGTCCCGACACCGATGCGCATCTTAGGTAAAAATGTGAGTAAAATACTATTTGGATTATGGATAAAAAAGGCGCCTCTGTGTGAGGCGCCTTTTTGCTACTGTCCCTATTTACTAATCAAGCTTCTCTTCGCCTACTCTCATTCCGTAGAAAGAACGGTATACAAAGACGAGGGCAATTATCATGAATATAACGCCGAGCGTGGTTTTTAATCCCTGCGACTGCATGGTCACCGCTATCTCCGTTGCGAGAAGCCCGAAGAGGGTGGTGAACTTGATGACAGGGTTCATGGAGACCGACGATGTATCCTTGAAGGGGTCGCCGACGGTGTCGCCGATGACCGTTGCTGCGTGAAGCTCGGTACCCTTCTCTTTCAGGTCAACCTCGACGATCTTCTTCGCATTGTCCCATGCGCCGCCGGCATTCGCCATAAAGATCGCCTGGAAAAGCCCGAAGAACGCGATCGCTACGAGATAGCCGATGAAGAAGTAGGGGTTGAAGAAGGAAAATGCCAGGGCGAAGAAAAAGATGGCAATGAAGATATTGATCATACCCTTCTGTGCATACTGGGTACAGATCTTTACGACTTCCTTGCTGTCATCGATAGAGGCCTCTTCCTTATCAAGGTTGATGTTCTTCTTGATGAAGACGACCGCCCTGTATGCGCCTGTGGCAACTGCCTGCGTGGCGGCGCCGCTAAACCAGTATATTACGGCTCCACCCATGAGAAGGCCCAGGATTATCTTGGGATTCACAAGGCTTAACTGCGCGATGACGTTTCCATACATGTTTTCCAGGAGAATGATGATGCCGAATACCATTGTCGTGGCACCGACGACTGCCGTACCGATGAGCACCGGTTTTGCCGTTGCCTTGAAGGTGTTCCCGGCGCCGTCTGCTTCTTCGAGCAGATCTTTACCATTATCAAAATCGGGGTCGAAGCCAAACTGTCCCTTGATCTCTGCCGCAATATTCGGGATAGCCTCAATCCTGGAGAGCTCATACACGGACTGCGCGTTGTCGGAGACAGGGCCGTATGAGTCGACCGCGATCGTTACAGGGCCCATGCCGAGAAAACCAAATGCTACAAGGCCGAAGGCAAAGACAGGGGCGGCGAAGACGAACTCTTTAGGCATAACGGCCAAGATGGATGCGTGCTGTGAAACAATAGAGGCAATGAACATAAGTACAAGGATCACGAGCCCTTCCCAGAATGCGGAAAAATTACCGGCCACAAAACCGGAGAGGATATCAAGGGACGCGCCGCCATGACGGGCTGCGCCGACGACTTCCTGTACGTGACGGGACTTTGTACTTGTGAAGATCTTGGTGAACTCAGGGATCAAGGCGCCGGCGATGGTGCCGCAGGAGATGATAACGGCCAATGCCCACCAGAGACCGGGGTACTGGGCATTTAAGCCGCCGAGGAGCATATAGCTTGCCCAGAAGGTCACGATGATCGATATGGCCGACGTGATCCACACAAGGTTTGTAAGGGGCTGCTCGAAGTTGAATTTTTTCTTTGATCCGTAAACAGATGATGTAATTCCGTGGTTGACAAAATAGGAAACCAGGGAGGTAAGGATCATGAGGATACGCATTGCAAATATCCATATGATGAGTGTTCCCGACATAACAGGGTTTGTTGCCAGTGCCAGGGCGAGGAAGGCAACAAGGGCAACGCCCGTGACGCCGTAAGTCTCAAAGCCGTCTGCCGTGGGACCGACGCTGTCGCCTGCGTTGTCACCGGTACAGTCAGCGATAACGCCGGGGTTCTTCGGGTCGTCTTCGGGAAGCTTGAAGACGATCTTCATAAGGTCGGAACCGATGTCGGCGATCTTAGTGAAGATGCCTCCGGCGATCCTCAAGGCGCTTGCGCCGAGGGACTCACCGATCGCAAAGCCTATGAAGCTCGGGCCAACAAGCTCTTTCGGAAGGAACACAAGGATGCAGATCATAAAAAAGAGCTCGACGCTCACAAGAAGAAGCCCGACGCTCATACCTGATGTGAGGGGAATATTGACGACGTCAACCGGCTTCCCCGTCAGCGATGCGAAGGCGGTCCGGGAGTTGGCCATGGTATTGATCCTCATACCGAACCAGGCAACGCCGTATGAACCGAGAATACCGAAGACAGAGCATACAAGTATGATAAGCATATTTCCGAAGGGCGCGTGGGACAACCCCATGAAATAGTAGACCATGCAGATCGCGATCAGGACCCAGAGGATAATAAGGAACTTTCCCTGCTGTGCCAGGTAGGACTTACAGGTCTCCCAGATGATCGCTGACACGTCGAGCATTGACTTGTGCGCAGGCAGGCCCTTTGTCTGTTTGTATTGAAACATGGCAAAGATAAGGCCGACGATACAGATCAAAAGCCCGAAATACATAATGGATAGACCGCTCATGCCGCCGAAGACCGGGAAAGAAATCTGCGTAAGATCAGGTAGCACGATGTCTGCCTCACCGGCAAAAGCCAGCGGCGCCATAAACAGGAACATCACGAAGAAAGCCAACAGGCTGCGTTTAGTTATGCAACTCATTTACAACCTCCTTGCAAAAATTTTGATACTTAATTTAGTTACGCATTTCACTTTTCAGACAAGTAATTGCCCTTATTCTAAAACTTTTTTTTCAGTATTGTCAATTAACTTATGAAAAAATTCACAATGCGAAAAGGAAGGCAAAACCGTATGATGAACCCTGTAAAATGTGAAAGGCCCTCGTAATTCGTGAATGGACGAACCCAATGAAAGGAAATGCGTCATTGCGGGTCCGCAAGGGCGCGGCAATCTCACTAATAGTTTACACCTCGCCGGTATCCAACGACGAGTATCAAGTATCGAGCATCAAGTATCTGATTTTAAACCTTGAACGTTGAACATAGAACATTGAACAGGTTTTCTGTTACGCCTCACGGGTGTTCCGCTATGCGCCCTGCGCTTTGCGCTATGCGGCCGCGTGCTGACGGCTGATAGCTGTATCTCACACCTTGAACTGGTTGACCATTGTCTCAAGGTCTGATGACAACCTTGAAAGCTCGATAGACGCCTTCGCCGTCTGTTCGGAGCTGGCCGATGTCTCTTTTGACGATGATGCTATCTGCACGATATCACTGCTTATCTCCATAGAGGTAGCGCTCATCTCTTCTGTGGCTGACGCAATCTGCCGTACCATTTCAAGCAGCCCGTCGACGCTCTTCACAATAACATGGAGCGAATCTCCGGCCCTTCCCGAGAGCTCGACGCCGGCCTCAACCTTTTTTGTCACATCGTTCATCAAGGTCACCGACTTTTCCACATCGCTCTGTATGGCGCTGATCATGCTGCCGATCTCGGATGTCGAGTTCGCTGTCCTTTCAGCAAGCTTCCTCACCTCATCGGCCACAACGGCGAATCCCCGCCCCTGCTCGCCTGCACGTGCCGCCTCAATGGCCGCATTGAGGGCAAGGAGGTTCGTCTGGTCGGCAATGTCATTGATCACGTTGATGATCTCGCCGATCTGCGTTGACCGTTCCCCGAGGGTTCTTACGGATTGCGCTGACTCATCGATCCTCTGGGCTATCTCCCGCACTTCCTGCACTGACTGGCCGACAACAATCTCTCCTTCTTTTGCTACCTTCACGGTATCTTCGGCAGAAGTGGCGATGCTCTGCGTGTTATGCGCTATCTCCCCAACGGTCTGCGACATCTCATCCGTTGCGGTCGCCACCTGCGTCACTCTCCCCGCCTGGTCGCCGGAACCCTTCGACATCTGCTCTGCGCTTGCGCTTAGTTCATGGCTCGCAGAAGATATGCTCAGCGCGGCATCCTTGACGCCTTTTATCAGGATCCTCCATTTCCTGATCATCTCTTTTACTCCCTCCATCTCTTCGCCGAACTCATCCTTTCTCGTATTTTTGAATTCAAGGGTAAGGTCGCCTCCCGCCATCCTGTTTGCGGCCCAGACGCTTCCCTTGATGGGATAGGTTATGCTTTTTGTCAGAATAACGGAAAGGGTAATGCCTATGCCGATCGAAACGAGGCAAAAGACAAGGAATGCCAGCTTGACCTTCTTGTTGTTGTCCATCATTTCCTGCAGTTTTGACATCATGCTCTTGTCCTGGAGTTTCACGAGGTTCTCCATGGACGCCACTATCTTTTTCGACAGCGGCTGCACCCCTCTCACGAAATACCCGGCTGCTTCATCCCGTGCACCTGCATCCAGGAGTTGCGTGAACCTGTCGTTCACATTCCTCGCCTTTGCGATGTCCTCCTTAAATTTCTTTATCGCCTCTTTGGCGCCGGCCGCTGTTTCGAGCTTGTTCAGCCTCTCGATCTCGGCAATATAAAACTTTCTCTGGCCGGCAATGTTCTCTTTTTCAGCGTTCACCAGGGAAGGATCGTTCGTGCTGGTCATTACTGCAAAGGATAGATAAACGCTTTTAACGGCGCTTATAATATTATTCGCCGCAATTGTCTTTTCAAGGGTCACCTTCGTGATCTCTTCCGCCTTTGAGTCAATATCCCTTACATTCATAAACGCAACGAGGCAGAGAAGCACGCTAATACCTATCAAGATACCGAACCCCAGGCCGAGCCTTTTCCCGATCTTAATGTCTTTCAGTTTCATGGGAACCCCCCTGATATAAAATAATTGACACCATATCTACTTTCATGACGCCCTGAAGTGTTATCGGATTTTTTGAAAAGAAATTAAGTAACCTATTGTAATTGTTAAATGCCTATGCCATCAATGGCAGCGCCGCAGTATTCGCAGGCCCCTTCTTTAATGTGGTACCCCGAGATGGTAAAGCCGACGCGCTTTATCACTGCCTTTTTGCACTGATAGCAGTAAGTATTCTCGCCGTCAGAACCGGGGATGTTGCCCTCGTAGACATACCGCAGGCCTTCGCCGAGGCCTATCTCGCGGGCCCGCGCAAGGGTCTTCGGCTTTGTCCTTGAGGGTTCCTGGAGCTTGTAAGTGGGATAGAAGGCGCTCACATGCCACGGCGTCTCCGGGCCAAGCTCATCCCTGATGAACCTCGCGATGGAGCGGAATTCTTCGTCGCTGTCATTGTGGCCGGGTATGACAAGGGTCGTCAGCTCGATCCATATGTCCAGTCTTTTATATGCCCTTATCGTATCGAGCACCCCGGACAACTCTGCCTTGCAGACCTTCCTGTAGAAGGACGGGTCAAAGCCCTTCAGGTCGATGTTCGCCGCATCGAGATAGGGCCTTATTGCCATAAGCGGCTTATCTTCTATGTAGCCGTTGGTGACAAAATTGTTCGCGATTCCTTTCTCTTTCGCGCGCTTCGCTATATCCAGGGCGTATTCATAGAATATGGTGGGCTCAGTGTACGTGTAGGAGATGCTCCTGCATGCGGACCGCTCTGCCAGTTCTACAACCTCACCGGGCTCCATCTGCTCGCCGTAGATCCGCTGCGCCTCCCTTGGCATCTGCGATATGTCGTGGTTCTGGCAGTGGAGGCACTGAAAATTGCAGCCTACCGTTGCGATGGAAAATGCCCGCGAACCGGGATAAAAATGGAAAAGGGGCTTTTTTTCGATGGGGTCTACATGGTACGAACAGGGCATCCCGTAAACAAGGGAGTATAGCTTGCCGTCCCTGTTCTCCCGGACGCCGCAGATCCCTCGCTTTCCGTCCCCGATGACACAGCGATGCCGGCAGAGCCTGCACAGTACAGTCTTTTCTTCACGTTTCTCGTAAAACGAAGCCTCTTTCATACAACTACCGTTTTAATAAAGGCCGTAAGTCGTGAGTCGTAAGGGGAAAGGGTTTAATCTCCTCACGTCTTACGCCTTACGAGGTTTATTCGGGTTCTTCTTGAATATGATCGCTATCACCTCATCCATGTTCTTCACTAAATGGAATTTCATCTTTTTCTTCACGTACGCAGGGATCTCGGTGAGCTCGTGGCCATTTTCCTCGGGGATGATCACCTCTTTCATCCGGTTCCTCAGGGCCGCGAGGGTCTTTTCCTTGAGGCCGCCGATAGGGAGCACCCTGCCCGTCAGGCTTATTTCGCCTGTCATGGCTATCTTGCGGTCAATAGAAGTCTTTGTGATAGCGCTAATCATGGCCACACCCATTGTGATCCCCGCTGAAGGACCGTCCTTCGGGATAGCGCCCTGGGGGACGTGGACGTGCATCTCGAGATCTTCGAAAGTGTCTTTTGGAATGTCAAGGGTGTCTGCCTTTGATTTTATGTAGGTCAGCGCTGCCTGGACAGACTCCTTCATCACATCGCCCATGCTGCCGGTGAGGGTCAGTTCCTTTTTCCCCTTCCTGCACGAAGCCTCGACGTAGAGCACATCGCCGCCGAATTCCGTCCACGCAAGGCCGCTCGCCACGCCTATGACATCCTCTTCGTGCATCGTCTCCGGCAGGTACTTGGATGGGCCGAGATATGACTGGAGGTTCCTCGCGGTGACCGTCGCCTTTTCCCTGTTCCCTTCCGCGATCTTTCGTGCAACCTTTCTCCCGATGGCGGCGATCTCTCTCTCGAGGCCTCTTAAACCCGCTTCCCTCGTATATTCCTGTATTATCTTCAGGAGGGCGTGGTCTGCAAATCCCAGCATCTTTCCGTTGAGGCCGTTCTCTTTCAGCTGCTTGGGGATGAGATATTGCTTTACTATCTTGAGCTTCTCCCGGTCCGTGTAGCCCGATATGTAGATAGTCTCCATCCTGTCCTTTAATGCCGCGGGGATCGTATCCACCCGGTTTGCCGTTGTAATGAACATGACCCGCGAGAGGTCAAAGGGTACGTTCAGGTAGTGGTCGCTGAATGAATTGTTCTGCTCGGGATCAAGGACCTCGAGCAGCGCGCTCGCCGGATCGCCCCGGAAATCGTTTCCTATCTTGTCTATCTCGTCCATCATAAAGACCGGGTTGTTTGTCCCTGCCTGCTTTATGCTCTGGATGATCCTGCCGGGCATTGAGCCGACATAGGTCCTCCTGTGCCCCCTGATCTCGGCCTCGTCCTTCATGCCGCCGAGGGAGATCCGCGAGAATTTCCTGCCCAGGGCGCGCGCAATCGATTTCCCCAGCGACGTCTTGCCGACGCCGGGAGGGCCGACAAAGCAGAGGATGGGGCCCTTCATCTCCCCCTTTTTGAGCTTCATAACGCTTAAGAACTCAAGGATCCTCTCCTTCACCTTGTCCAGGTCATAATGGTCTTCATCAAGGATCTTCTTTGCCCGCTTGATATCAATGCTGTCCTTTGTCGTCTTGCTCCACGGCAGCTCCACAAGCCATTCAAGGTATGTCCTGACCATCGTAGATTCGATGGCATCAGGGTGCATCATGTCGAGCCGTTCAAGCTGCTTTTTCGCCTCCTTCTCGACATCCTTGGGCATCTTTGCCTTTTTGATCCGCTTTTTCAGGTCCTCAACGTCTTCCGTCCTTTCATCGCCTTCGCCGAGCTCGGTCCGGATCGCTTTCATCTGCTCCCTGAGAAAATATTCCCTCTGGGATTTAGTCATCTCCTCCTTTGCCTGGGAAAGGATCTTTGCCTGCATGTTGAGGAGCTCTATCTCTTTTCCGAGGATCTCCGAGAGCTTCCTGAGACGTTCCACCGGCTCAACGATCTCGAGGACCTCCTGCGCCTTGTCCACCGCCAGCCCCAGGTTGGCGGCAGCGACGTCGGCAAGCTTGCCGGGCTCATCGATCGTATCGAGGACCATCAATATATCGGGCGGCACCATCCTTCCCATGGAGACCACCTTTTCCATCTCTTCCTTGACGTAGCGCATAAGCGCCTCGATCTCGAGGGTTATCTCTGTGATCAAAGGCTCGTTGATCGTTTCTATCTTCACCAGGAACGTCGGGGTCTCCTGTGCATAAGCCTTGATCCGTGCCTTTTTCAGCCCCTGGATCAGCACCTTTACCCTGCCGTCGGGCAGCCGGAGCATCCTCATGATCTGGGATACGACTCCTACCGAATATATCCTGTCGGGAAGAGGGTCTTCGTCCGTCAGGTCCTTCTGGGCGGCGACAAGGATCAGCCTGTCCTTGGACAGCGACTTCTCCACGGCATTTATCGACATATCCCGTCCGACAAAAAGCGGTAGAATAACGGATGGATACATGACCATGTCCCGTACGGGAAGGAGCGGGATTAGCTGGGGTATGTCAATTGTCTCAATTTCCGTCATAAATTCTTAAGCCTCCATTTTACGATCTAAAAAAGACCTGAAAAGCATGGTATGTTTCGTAGATATCGATCTTGCCCGATATCTCGTACGGTGAGTGCATGGTGAGGAGCGGGGCGCCGCAATCGATTATGTCCATGCCATAAGAGGCAAGGAATTTCGCCACTGTTCCGCCTCCCCCTTCGTCGACCTTCCCCATCTCCCCGGTCTGCCAGATGACGCCGGCACGGTCAAAGAGCCGCCGTATCTCGCCTACGTACTCGGCGCTCGCGTCGCTTGCCCCGGATTTGCCGAGGTGGCCGGTAAATTTCGAGATGCAGATGCCGCGGCCGAGATAGCATGCGTTCTGTTTCTCATGTACGTCCTGGAACGTAGGGTTGACCGCGCCGTTCACGTCTGCGGACAATGCCTTCGAGTTGAACAGCGCCTTCCGGATCGTGGCCTCATCGGCCTTGACTCCCATGGCTGTAAGTACATCATATAAAAAGAGCTGCAAAAAATTGGATCTCACGCTCGTATTCCCTTCTGACCCTACCTCTTCCTTGTCCGTGAACAACGCAAGGCAGGACTGCTTCGGCGCTTCTCCGTCGCAGATCGCCTTCAGCAGGGTAAAGGCGGACGCCCGGTCATCCTGGCCGTAGGCGCCGATCATGCTCCTGTCGATGCCCACATCCCGCGCCTTAAAGGCCGGCACTATTTCAAGCTCCGCGCTGACAAAATCCTCTTCGCTTATCCCGTACCGGTCTTTTAATATATTCAATGCAGACTGCTTGACGGCGTCTTTTTCCGCGCCGGCAAGGGGGATGTTCCCGAAAAGCACAATAAGCTTTTCTCCCTCTATCGCCTCTGACAACTTTTTCTCATCCTGGACCTTCCTCGACAGATGGGGCAAAAGGTCATCGATGAGAAAGACGGGGTCGTCATCAGACTCGCCGATGGCGATCTCCACGGTAGCCCCGTCGGCCTTGATGACAACGCCATGGAGGGCAAGCGGTATGGCAACCCACTGGTATTTTTTGATGCCCCCGTAATAGTGCGTACGGAGAAGCGCAAGGTCGACGTCTTCGTAGATGGGGTTCTGCTTGAGGTCAAGCCTCGGGGCATCGATATGCGCCACGATTATCCTGAGGCCCTCAGCCGGGCCTTTCGCTCCCCTGCGGTATGCGGCCACCTCTTTCCCCTTATTCACGCGGAATACCCTTTCGCCGGAACAATCCTCTGAAAAACCATTCTCTGCAAGGTGTTCCCTTATATATCGCGCCGTCTCCCTTTCTGTTTTGGACCTGTCCAGAAAGGATTTGTACTCCTCGCAGAACCTGAAGATCTCCTGAATATCTTTTTTGGATTTTTGTATCCAGCCGGATCGTTTTTGCATGTGAACCTATTAGGTTATCAGAATTAAGGGGGGTAGTCAACCTGCTGCGACGGCTCCCTTGTGTTTACTCCACAATAGGCACGGCAGTAGCGGCGTCCCGCATTGCCTTCCAGGCGCTTACCGCATTGCCGGCCCGGCCCCTGATCGTCCCTTGTATGGTATTGTCTGAGATATTGCCCTCGAATAAGTGGACATCCTTAACCCCCCGGATCACACCTTCTACCGTAAAGCGGAGGGAACTGCCCCTGAGGCTGCCGTTCTTCACGGGATATATCGCGGAGCCTACGGACATTGAGCCCCTGACCGCCTGGAACTTCTGTGTAAGCCGTAGCGAAGCAGGATTGGGATCAAAACCGGTTAATCTCCACGCGCCTGTGCTGTTGGCAGGAACGATGAAAAAATAAAGGTAATGCTTCTCCACCGTTGCCACGGCGTCAGGCTTCCAATCGCCCATGGTGTGGCTGTGCGATACGATGCGCGTGCCGGGCCTCAGTTCCCGCAGAAGCTTCGGCCGGAGCTTCAGGTTCACCTCGGGCCAGAGATAGAGCATCACGACGGTGGCGTTGCTGATGTCCGTGTCAAAAAGGTTCTGTTCGATGAATCGTACAAGGTGAGTGACCCCGGCTGATCCGGCGTTTTCTTTGCTCTCCCTGATTCGCGCCGGGTCAAGATCAACGCCGACGCCCCTCGCCCCTCGCTCCTTTGCTGCCGTAATCACGATCCGGCCGTCTCCGCAGCCCAGATCGTAGACCACATCCGAGGACGTCACGCTTGCGATCCTGAGCATCTCCTGCGTGATCGTATAGCTCGTCGGCTCATAGGGGACGTCGAGGGCAGGCTTTCCTTGCGCCTGCCGCCCGGAAGCCTGGCACCCCCAGGGCGACAACACTGCCAGAAGCACAAAGAAAATGATTAACCCCTGCGTGGCCGCTCTCAACATTCTCATTTTTTCGCTAACTCATCACACTATTGTGTGGAGTTGCCCCCTCACCCTTACCTCTTCCAGGCTCCACACAGATACCTCTTTTCATATTCTTTTTTTCCGCATCAACTATCAAGAAAAATATATAAAATACTCATAATTTTCCAAACTTCTTTTTACTTCTTATCACAGTTTTTTTAAAGATTTTAGCATATAGGGTAGATTTTGTTATCTCTTTCCTTTGAAAAATATGCTGATGAATTTGATGTTAACGCCAGTGCTGACAGAGTGGGGAAATCTCGCATTATAGTATAGCGTATCGCCTGGCTTGAGGCGGTATTCAATTCCGTTATGCTCGAAGATGCACTCGCCTTCGAGCATATACACAAAGGAGCAGCCGTCCTCGGTATGCGAGCTGATGAACTGTCCTTTCTTCGCTTCTCCCAGATTGATGAGGATGTCCTCGTCCATAAGGTTCTGCGGTGCAATTACCGTCAGCTTCATCCCTGAAGACTCAATTATCGGGTGCTGGTCTTTGCCGATATGGAGCACTTTTGCTTTATCTTCTTTGATAAAAAAATCGATGGGCCGCATGAGCTGATGAGAGATCTGGGAGAGTACGGCCACAGAAGGGCTTGTCTTGCCTGTTTCAATGCGCTGCAGCGTCATCGAGCTTATTCCAAGCCGGGAGGCAAGCTCCGTAAGGGACATCTCCTTGGCCTTCCTTTCATTCCTGATCTTTTCGCCAATATTTTCCATCTTACGACTCCGTTAACATACGTTCTTTTTTCTGGATCCCGCTCAAAAAAGCAACCATCGCCAGGCACGCCCCTGTAAAGGACCATGAAGCTGCATATCCACCCGTGAAGTCAACGAAATATCCGAAAAGAGGCGGACCGACTATGGCGCCTATGTTCACGACCACAAAATTAACGCCCGTTGCAACTCCTGCCAAAGCCCTCCCCGGGAATTCCCCTACTCTTGTCAGATAGACAGCATTCCAGGCCAAGCCGGTGAATCCGAAAAGTGCGGCAAAGGCGTAGATTGCCCAGAGCGGGCTTTCTCCCGAAAGGAAGATAAAGGCAACTGTAACGACCGCTCCTGCAGCACCGATGATAGTGAGGACTATCCTTCTCCCTGTCCCAAAGAGGTAGTCGCTCGCGACGCTCCACGCAACCCTCCCCACAGCGCCCGCGAAGAAGGCTACGCCGAGGATGGCTCCCGCCTTTTTCACAGGAAGGTTGAGCACCTTCGTGGCGTAAAGGACAAAATGCGCGAGAAAGGAAAACTGTATGAGCATCAGGAGGATTCCCGTCAGGCCGATAAGGATGAAATCTCTTTCTTTAAAAAGAGTCTTAAAGTTGTTTTTCCATGAAATACCACCCCCGGAGCTGCCGCCAGGCTGGCGCGGCGGTTCTTTATAAAAAAAAAGGACGATGACGGCACATAGCAGGGTTACAGCCCCCGCCAGCTTGAATGAATAACGCCAGCTGCCGCAATAAAGGGCTATAAAAGGGAGCAAAAAAGAGGCAACGACCCCGCCGATCGTAACGCCTGTTTGTTTGATCCCCATTGCTGTGGCACGTCCCTTCAGCGAGAACCATATTATAATGGCCTTGCTTCCAGGAGTTTGATTACAGCCGACCCCAATGCCCACGATAATCAGGAATACAAAAATCCATAAGTATGAATCTGAACAACAGATCACAAACTCGGCGCATCCTATGAGCATGAGGCCAAAAACCATGATCCACTTTGCCCCAAAGGCATCGCTCAGCATCCCCGCGGGAATATTGCTGGCCAGCGAACCGATGGTCACTGCGCTGCAGAGCAGCCCAATTTGAGTTGTCGAGAGTTGGAATTCAGGCTGGACAAAGGGTGACAGCGTCCCTATCGTCATATAGTTCAGGAAATATATGACATGGGAGAACCATAATATTGCCACAATCACCCACTGGTACGCGATAACCATTATTTCATTACCATATCCACTTGCGGCATCGTGTCATCTGCAAAAGCTTCGTTCATTGAGCGTGCCTGCCTTACTTTTCCATCAAGCCCGGCAGCCAGGTTGCAGTATCCGGCAAAAGGTAGAAAATAACTACCGACAAGACCATTATAGCGATAAAGGGCCATACGCCTTTGTAGACCTCTTCTAATTTTGAGTCCGCTACGATCGTATTGATCACGAAGAGATTGAGCCCAACGGGCGGCGTGACAAGGGCCAGCTCCATGGTAACCGTCAAGAACACGCCGAACCATATGGGGTCAATATTTAGATTGAGCACTATCGGGTACAGGAGGGGTGTCATGATCACCATAATGGTAACGCACTCAACGAAGCATCCCAGGAAGAGTATTAAGAAGAACGTACCTACTACGAACTGAAGAGGCGTTACATTGTGCTCCACTATAAAGGCAACAACCTGCTGGGGAAACTGAAGGACCGTCACGATATAACCGAAGATTATGGCGCCGACAATGATCATAAGAACCATGCAGCTTGTCTTCAAGGTTTCTATGAGTGTGACATAGAAGGTCTTCCAGCCGAATTTCTTCTTTAGCACCGCCACGATAAGGACATAGACGGCCCCCACCCCGGCAGCCTCGGTAGGGGTAAAGATCCCCGTATAGATGCCCACCATGATGGCGGGAATAACAAGAAGGCTGAAAAAGGAGTTTTTCAGCGAGATCAGCCTTCGTCTCCAGCTCGACCTGTATTCGCTCTTGTATCCTTTGATTCGTGAGTAGATTACGGCATAGAGCATGAAAAGTCCGCCGAGGATCAAGCCGGGGATTACACCTGCAATGAACAGCTTGCCAACCGATACCTCGGTGAGCGCACCGTATATGATCATATTCAGGCTTGGAGGGATCATTATGCCCAATGTACCGCCTGCCGCGGTCAACCCGAAGATAAAATCTCTTTTGTACTTCAGCCTCAGCATTTCCGGCAAAACGATCATGCCGACCGTAGCGGCCGTTGCGACGCTGGAGCCGGAGATCGCAGCGAAGATAGTGCAGAAAAGCACCGTGATGATGGCCAGCCCTCCGTGGAGATGGCCTACAAACTCGTTCAGCGTATCATATATCTCGTCGCTCAGCTTTCCGTGAATAATGATGTTTCCCATGAGCACATAGAGAGGGATGGCAATAAGGACAAAGTTGTTCAGGCTTCCGTGCATCAAAGTAGGCAACGTGGCAAAGACCTTCGCGATGCCCATCGTAAACAGCATGCCCACGGTCCCCGCTATCGCGAGGGAAAAGCCGACAGGGACCCCGACGAGCAGCAGGATTATGAAGAATAGGAAGAGAAATAAGGTGGTCATCCAGGCCCCCTTCCGGCCAGCCCTGCAACCTGTCTTACGAGTTCGCGCAATGTCTGGACAAGTATGAGGAGGCTGCCCAGAAAGACTGCAAGAAGGGGTATCGTGAGAGGAAAGCGGAGGTACGATAGGGTTACCTCCGAGAGCCTGTATGCCATGATGCCTTCTTCAAAGGCTTTCCAGGACACTATTATCCAGAAAACGATGCCAACCAGGTTGGTAAGGGCTCCGAGCGCAAGCGAAAAGCGTTTGTACTTGGCCAGCCTTTCGACCAGGAATTCAACGCTTACATGTTTTCCCTCTTTTAAGTTGTACCCGGAGCCTATATACGCCGAGTAGAGAATTAGAAAGATCGTGACATCGAAGGTCCAGAGAGAAGGCGAAGCAAAGACGTACCTCATAAGCACTTCATAGCTCACGAGAACCGCCGTGGCAAAGATAAAAAAACCGCCTATGAACGCACTCTTGTTTAAAATTTTTATAAGAATGCGATCAAGTTTGGACCAAAATCTCATATGCCCTCCAGCTCGCTCCGCTGATCAGTTCCGCTTTAAGTTTTTTCTGATCCATTCAATTGCCTGTTGTCCGTCAGAGCCGGTTCTTTTCAATAATTTGTCGATAACGGGTTTTGTGTACGCTGCCCAGGCCTTCCTGTCAGCCGGCGTTAATTCATAGACTTTAACCTTGCCCTTGAGGAATTTAACGGTCTCCAGGTCTGTCTCGGTGGTTTTTTGCAGAACGTAGGCTTCATGGTCTTTGCCGACATCAAGGAGCACCTGCTGGATATCCTTGGGGAGCGAGTTCCAGAATTTGAGGTTTACCATGACCGGCCATACAGAATAAGATGCCCACGCGACGGTTACATTCTGGGTCAGCTCATACCATTTTCTCTCTTTTATCGTTGTAGGTCCGGAGCTTGCCGCATCGATGGTCTTCCTCTGCAAGGCCTCGTACACCTCTCCTGCTGCAAAAAGCACAGGGGATGCACCGAATTCTTTTATGGTATCCGCCCCCATATTGGTGTTGCACCGTATCTTCATTCCTTTGAAATCACTTACTTTGATGAGGGGCTTATGGGAGCACATAGAAAAGCTTTCACCATAGGCAGAGTAGGCTATCCCCTTGATGCCGATCTTTTCCATCTGGCTTCTGATCTTGTCGCCGACCTCGCTGCGCCACAAGGCAGTTACTTCATTGTAGTTATTGAAGAGGAAAGGGATGTCAAATATATCAAAAAGCGGGATAGGGCCTGTGAATATAGCGTTGTACATGATGCCCATCTCGACGGCGCCCGTCATGATACCCTTGAGGAGCTCCATGCCCTTGTAAAGTTGTCCCCCGGGATAGACCTCCACCTTTACCCTGCCCTTTGTTCTTTCCTCGATCATCTTTGCCATTCTGTAGTCTGCCTGCGTTAAAAGGTGCGTTGTGGGAAGCTGCGTCACATACCTGATGATGATCTGCTTTTCCTGGGCAAAGACCTTGACGCTGCCGACGGCTATCAAGGCAAAAACAACCAGACAGATCGCCAATACATTCAGCATGTTTGTCTTCTTCATTTGTTCCCTCCCTATTCTTTTAATAGAAAAAATGGGGCATGAGGACCCCATCAGTTCTGCATCCCTTTTTCTAATCGCCTGCCTCCGTCACACAAGACTTCCTCTTATCTATCAAATTTTGGCCTCTTAAAAAACTATTGTCAAGGCAAAAATATAAATAAATGATATTTTTATTAAAATATGTTATTTACGCTGCAAAGAGCCGGGTGGGCTTCCTACCATCGTCAAGGAGATAGCGTGGCCGGCCGCGAACGATTGCCCGGCATAGAACCATGTCCCGCTTATTGCTGCTCCAAAGCTACCTTTGCTTCAAAGACTGCCCAATGGTTCCTTCGAGGTCTTTTTGCCATTCTGCTGCCCCTTTCTGTTTTTATTATAGGGCAGTAAAACCGCTTGTGTCACTGTCTGAAATTGTTGTACCAGCCCTTTGTTTGACAAGGCCTGGTGCCGGTCTATTTTTAACAAAAGGGGGTTATTGCTGAACATTGAATTGAAGAAAGCTCTTATCAATTCAATTCAATGTTCAGCCGGTGTTCCTATTAGAAGGGTGCCTTGTCGTTCTTCTTCAGGTAGTCCTCTATGAAGCCGATGGCCTCTTCCCCGGGCAGTCCTTTGCTCTTCAATGCCTTGACGTAGTCGTCGACAACCGGTCTCGCAGCCTTGACCCATCTCGCCATTTCCCCGGGCGGCAGGTCGATGACCTTGTTGCCCCTCTTCTTGGTCAGGTTGTAGCCTTCCTGGTCGTACTCGTCCCAGAGCTTGCCCTGTTTCTCGATATACTCCTGGTTGAGCTTCTCGATCGCTGCCTGGGCGTCTGGCGGGATAGAATTCCACTTGTCCTTATTCATGACAACAAAGAAGCCCGACGAGTAGGCGCAACCGAAATCCCTCGTCGTGTTGCCTACGACTTCGGCCAGATTCCAGACCGCAAGCCCATCGAAGGGGCACATGATGCCGTCGACAACACCCTTGGAGAGGGCGTCGTAGGACTCGGTAATGGGCATGGCAACCGGCGCGCCGCCCAGCGCCTTCACGAGCTGGGACGTCTGGCCTGTCGCCCTCAGTTTTACGCCTTTCATATCCTCAAGCTTGTTGATGGGTTTCTTCGTGTTCACGAAACCCGGGCCATGGGCGTGGAGATACAGGATCTTAACCTCGTTCAGTTCCTTTGGCTTAAACTTATTGTAATAAGCGTTGATCATCTTTGTAGCAACATAGCCGCTTTTGTATCCCAGGGGCAGGTCGATGGCTGCCATCATGGGGAATTTGCCCATGGTGTAACCGAAAATGCTCAAGCCGATATCCGCAATACCCTTTACGACGGAGTCGTAGGTCTGGGCGGGCGGAGTCAGCGTGGCACCCGGGTAGTACTTCACCTTTACTTTACCGTTGGTCACCTTCTCCACGTCCTTACACCACTGCTCACCAAGGATGCCGTGTTTTTGCGTCGCAGGGAAGAAGTTGGAATATTTGAGCTGAATTACCTGAGCATCACTTTGCTGAGGAACGGCAAGCGCGAAACACACAAAAAACAAAAAGGTAAATCCCAATAGCCAGTGATTTTTTTTCATTGCTCTTCCTCCTTTCTTTTTACTTTCGAAGTGACATGCCTAACGGGACGGGTCACTTATAGACATCAGTGAGCAGGGCGTGCGTGATCAGGGACTGGGGATGGGGACGCGTTTTGTCGAAATTCTTCCAGACAATGGGACAGTGGATCGTTCCCGCGGGAAGGTAGACCTGTGTGGAGTGGGTGAAGACGTACGTCTGCCCTTCAATATCCATATGGACCTCGCAGCCGAGATTCCAGTCTTCCCTCATGGAAACAAAGTACAGGGCCTCATCTACCTCATGGGAGTGAGGATCCATGTACCCAAAGGGGTCTGGCCATCCGAGTATCAGACCGATATTCGAATTTATGGTAGTTCCCGGCGCTGTCCGCTCGTCCAGAAACGCCCAATGGTCACTAGATTTCACATCGACGAAGTGATGGTAGGGTATGTTGCCCAGGTCCGGTGTGTCATAGATAGGCTGCACGAAACCAGGCGTCTTGCTCACTATCCTGAACGGCTTTTTTGCTGATGTCATGGTCAATTCCTCCTTGTAAATTAAATTGAGTTCATAAGAACTCGCTTTTCAGCCCAGATAAGTTAATTTACTTCTTCAACATATCCTATAAAAAAAACCTTCTGGTAGGTATGTTTTTACACGTATCAGCATTTGTTGTCAAGAAAAATTTTTAGAATTTCCTTCTTGAATTATCCACCAAATAAACCGGCTGATAGGTATGCATGACACTCAGCGGCAGTTGTTGCCAAGAAATATTTTAGGATACTTTTTATTGCAAACCATTTTCCGGGCAGGGGCTCTTTTTTTGGTTACGGACTTGTGGACGAGGCATGATTACCCCCGGAGGCTCCCCGGGTTCCTGATGAGAAACGTGAGAAGGAAGGGTATGCTCGATGCAAAGGCGCAGGGCAGGCAGATGGACCAAAGAGCGGCAGCAACCGTATACTGGTCGCCGATATAGCCGATCGTGATAGGGGCCAAGGAGGCCACCGAATATGCGAAGGTGACGGTAAGCCCGAGGGCGAGGCCCGTGAAAGAGGGAAAGGCGAGGCCTGTGAACGTGAGAAGCGCGCCCATGACCGCGGACCCAAAAAGGCCGGCCTGAAAAGTGAAAAGGGCCCTCAGCGTTGTATCTGCCGCAGTAAGGACGAGGATGAGCGAGATGCCTTGGATAAAGCTCCCCCCTAAACCTACTTTACGGTATCCTATCCTATCCGAGATCAAACCCATGATCGGCCTTCCAAAGAACTGGCCTATCCCGAAGAGACCGGCGATGAGGCCCGCTGCGGTAGCGGTCATCGTGAGTTCTGTCTTGAGATAGACGGGATACCACATGGTAAAACCGAACTCAGCGGCTATTTGAAACGTCATTGTGAGAGAAAGAAGGAGAAGCATGAGGAGATTCTCTTTTCGCAGGATTGACCTGTCGAATAGAGTCACCGAAGGGGGATGGACTCTCTTGTGCTCCGGCCAGAAGAAAAAGAGCAAGCAAGTGACAATCAGACCGGCTACCCCGGTTGTGACAAACGGCCATCTCCAGTTTCCGGTAAGATCGAGAAGCCACCCTGCCAGGGCAGGGCCTGCAAACCAGCCCAACGAATTGCCTGAGGTCATAAGGGTGAGATAGAATCCTGGTCGCTCAGGGAAGAGCTCCAGAGTGAAGGCGAGGAGGGAGATGAGAAAGAAAGCTTCGCCTATACCCGTCAGAAATCGGGCCGCAAAGAGCATCCCCGGGAATATGGAGATGCCGGAGACAACGGTAAAGGTGGAAAAGCCAAGGATGCCGAAAAGGATCGGCGGCTTCCTTCCGAACCGATCGGAGAGCAATCCTGCGGCAATCGGCGTGATCATGTACCCCCAGAGCGAAGCGGAGCCGATGACGCCGAGGCCTGCCCGGTTCAAAGAGAATTCGGCCATAAGTGATGGTATGAGGGGACCGAAAATCCATCTCTGGGTGAAGTAAAGCACCATCCCGACCCAGCCAAGAAAGAAAAAGAAATGTTTTTTTGACATATTATAAGGTTACACACTTTCTAAGTATTGTGCAACATTTTTTTCTTGACAATTCAGGTGTTACGTTTCAAAATATACCGACTGGTATGAATTATACCATTTGGTGGGATTAGCAATGAACGATGGGGAGGAACAGTCGATATGAAAGCAAATAGGGGAATCAGGTTTGATGCGGCGGATCCGAAACAGTTAAGAAAGATCCATGCCATAGCCGGGGTCGGAGCAGAGCTTTTCAGCACAAAAGGCTATCTGGAAACGAGCATGGATGATATAGCGGCGGCAGCGAAGGTTACGAAGGGGGCCGTCTATCACTACTTTGCCAGTAAAGCCGAGATCCTTTTTCTTATCTGCTCAAACTACGTGGACCTCGATTTGGGAGGTCTGGAGCAATCTCTCCAAACCATGGGGGCTGACGAAAGGATAAAGTATATCATTTTTCACCATATCGAACACTTTGCCGGTCATGTTTACGCGGCAAGTACCCTTCTTCACGAATCATACAATCTTCCTCCCCGATATCTTAAGGAGGTGAGATCGAGAGAGAGGAGGTACTATGAAATCGTTGCAAGAGTAATCTCCGATTTTCTTGGTGAAGGCGCCCGCAAAGAGTTGGTCACAACTCTCACATTTACCCTCTTCGGCATGTTGAACTGGATCTACAAGTGGTACAACCCCAGGAATACGATCAAACCAAAGGAATTGTCGCAGTTGATCTACGAAATTTTCACAAACGGAGTGAAAGGTTCTCCAACAGTGGTGACACGGCTTGAGCGTTTCGTGGACACTATGGCTGATCCCACTTGAGGATCATAGGGACGAGGCCCGGAAGTGGACACCCATACAGATAAGCTTTTTGCAGGTCTCCAACGGGGGGAGAAGCGTTGTGCGAGCCGGCTTATGAGCCTCATCGAAAATGAAGGACCCGAGGCTGAAGCGGCGTTGAGGCGGCTTTACACCACGGGCCTGAGGGCTCTCGTTATCGGCGTGACCGGTTGGCCTGGAGTGGGCAAAAGCTCCCTGGTCAGCCGCATCGCAAAGAGCTTTCTTGGCGAAGGAAAGAAGGTCGGCATAGTTGCCGTTGATCCCACGAGCCCCATTTCCGGCGGGGGATTGCTCGGGGACAGGATTCGGCTCAGGGATATCGAGGGCAGGGAAAATCTTTTCATACGTTCGGTGGCGAGCAGAGGGCACCACGGCGGGCTTTCGCGGTCAGCGCGGCCCTTTGTAAAAATCATGGAGGCAATGGGATGCGACGTGGTGCTCCTCGAAACAGTCGGGGTCGGCCAGGACCAGACCACAGTGAGTCTCATAGCAGACACAACGATCATTGTCGTGGCTCCTGGACTGGGAGACTATCTTCAGGCCATCAAATCGGGCATTCTCGAAATCGGGGACATCTTCGTAGTCAACAAGGCTGACCGGCCCGATGCGGACAAGGCTGCCCTGGATCTTGAATCGGCTATACAGATGAGAGAAAAGGAAGGCTGGCGCCCTACGGTGGTGAAGACCATAGCCATTGACGGCACCGGGATCGAGGATCTCATGAGAGAAATTCAAGGGCATACAACACATTGTTCAAGGGAGAAAGACACGGTAACGCGGAAGATTTCAGCCGCGAAGGATGAAATCAGGGAAGCTGTAAAAGCAAGGCTTCTCAACCATTTCATGGGCAAGGACGGGCTGACTAATGAAGCGACCAACCGCTATGCCCGCGAAATATGCGAAAGGAAGACCGACCCTTATGTTGTTGCAGATATAGTACTCAGGGATAAAGGGATCAATTAGCGCGCTTATTCCCAGAAACGGAGGAGGACATGGCAGATAGTCCAAAGATAGAATTTGACCATACAGAAGGGGAAAAGATCCCCCACTTCAAATCTCTTTCGGGATACGAATACAAGAGAATATACACCGATGAAGACTGGGACAAGACTATTCCCGATGCAGGAGAATACCCGTTCACCCGGGGCATCCATAAGGATATGTACAGAGGGAGGCTCTGGACGAGGAGACAGCAGAGCGGTTTCGGGTCCCCCGAAGAGAGCAATGAATTGATCAAGTTCCTGTTCAAGGTAGGTCAGACGGGGATCAATATAGACTCAGATATAGCGGGAAAGATCGGGTTGGATCCCGATTATCCTCTGGCTCAGGCCGATGTAGGTCTTCAGGGAACATCCATGTGCACCTATGAGGACATGGTAGCCCTTTTCAAGGATGTACCACTGGACAAAGTCAGTTCGACCCTCATTTTTCCTCCTCCCTATTCGGTGATCTTCATGGGGCAGTACATGATGATGGCGAAGGCCCAGGGAATACCCTATGAAAACCTTATCGGCACCATGATGAACTGTCCTTTTACCCAGCTTGTGGGGCCGACCTTTCAGGCAAACACCGATTTCTTTCCCATAGATCTTGCCATGAAGATCGGTCTTGATCTCATCGAATATCTTGTACGTGTTGCGCCGAAATGGAATGTGCTCAATGTCAACTCCAGGAACATCCGGGAAAGCGGAGTAGATGCAGTCCAGGAGGCGGCCTTTGCCCTTTCCCTGGGGGCCGATTACGTGAACGGCCTCTGCAAGAGGGGCATCAATGTGGACACCTTTGCTCCGAGGATCGGCTTCTTCTCCGCCGTCCACCTCGATATTTTCGAAGAAGTGGCGAAGTTCAGGGCCATGCGGCGCATCTGGGCACGGCTCCTTAAGGAGCGCTTCGGGGCCAAAAATGAAAAGAGCATGCTGTTCCGCTGTGCAGTTCAGACCTCTTCCATTACCCTTACTGCCCAGGAGCCTCTGAACAACGTGGTTAGGGCCGCAATCCAGACATTGACGGCAATCATGAGCGGCGTCCAGTCGGTCCATACCACGTCTTATGATGAAGCGTACTGCTTGCCCAGCGAGGAGACCCACAAGCTTGCCATCAGGACCCAGCAGATCATTGCTTATGAGACTGGGGCCACAAAGTCGGTCGATCCTCTGGGCGGCTCATATCTCGTGGAAAAGACAACAGACGAAATGGAGGAGCGCATCTGGGAACTCATGAAAGAGATCGAGCGGCGCGGCGGGTTTGTAGAGTGCTTCAAGGCGGGATGGGTTGAGAACGAACTGAACCAGGCGAGGTACAAGTTGGCGGACCAGATAGAAAGCGCAGAGTTGCCCATCATAGGTATGAACTTGTTCAGGGGAGAGGAAAAGGCTGCCGAGATCAAAATATTCACGCAGGCGCCCGACATGCAGGCCAAGCGTATCGAGTACGCCGTTAATTACAAGAAGAATCCCAATCGCGGCGCCGTAAAAAAGACCCTTGGCAACCTGGCTGATAGAGTAAAGAAGCATCCGGATAAGGATCTCGTGGTACCCATTTTGGAGGCTACCGAGGCGAAAGCAACGCTTCAAGAGATAAGCGACGCAATGAGGGAAGCGCTCGGATGGTCTATTCCGGGTTAAGGCACAAACGAAAAGGAGTGGATTATGTCCGTGAAGAAACGAATTATTATGGCTAAAATGGGACTCGACGCCCACGACAATGGGCTCAGAATAGTGTCAAAGTGGTGTGCTGATGCCGGTTACGAGGTGATATATGCCGGGGTCTACAATTCCGCCGAGCGTATTCTGCAGATGACGGTAGAGGAAGATGCGGATGCCGTTGGCCTCAGTTTTCTCGGAGGCGAGCACCTCCACTATTCAAAGAAACTCCTCGAACTGTTCAAGGCTCACGGGCTTGAGAATGTGAAGCTCTTTACAGGAGGGATCATACCTCCGGCGGACGTGGCTATTTTAAAGAATATGGGCGTTGATGCAGTATTTACCCCAGGATCACGAAGGGATGAGATACTGAGCGGGATAAGCAGTTGCTTCGAAACAGGGGAGAAAGGCTCGTGAAAACCGAGGAGCGAATAATCGACTTTATCTGCACCGCAAGATTAGAGGATATGCCCGAGGCAGCGCTGCGGATAGTGCGCGATCAGCTCCTCACCGTGGTGGGCACAACAGTGGCCGGGGCCACGGAAGAGGGCTGCGAAGAGGCGGTCAGGTTCTACAAGGATATGGGAGGTAAAGAGGAAGCCACCATCCTGATGTATGGCGGCCGAATTCCCTCCCACGACGCCGCATTTGTAAATGCCGCCATGGGAAGAGCCCTTGATTTATGCGATTCTATTGCGCCGGGGCCCCATATCGGAGCAGCGTTGATTGCCGGTTGCCTGGCTGCGGCGGAACTGAGGGGGGGCATGAACGGCCGCGACTTCTTCACGGCCATCGCCGTGGGAAATGAGGTGGCAGCCAGGATGAACCTCACTGAAGAGGCGTATAATGGGCTCGACCCTACCGGGATTTGCGTTATCTTCGGTGTGGCCGCAGCAGTTTCAAGAATACTCGGTCTCAGCAAGGGCGAGACCTGGAATGCCCTTGCTTTAGCATTTAACCGTTGTGGCGGAAGCTTTCAGAGCCACATAGACGGATCTCTGGGGGTAAGGTTTGTCCAGGGCTGGGTCGCCCAGGGAGGCGTCATGTGCAGCCGTCTCGCTTCTCAAGGTATTACAGGCCCCAGGAACTTCCTAAGCGGAATTTACGGATATCTCCATCTTTACGGAAAGGATCTCTTCACAGGCGACAGGGTCACTGCCGATCTGGGAAGAATATACCGTCTGCAGAACATGGTTTACAAGAAATATCCAAGCTGCGCCCTCACACAAGGCCCTACAGATACAATCCTCAGGCTCATGACCGAAGAGAAGATTAATGCTCATGATGTGGACCGCATCGAGGTCACGGTGCCGCCCTATACCCACAAGCTTGTGGGCCACGAGTTTGAAATCGGGGACAATCCAAGGGTCAACGCCCAGTTCAGCATCAGGTACTGCGTGGCCAATGCCCTGCTCAAGGGAGGCGCAAAGATCGAGCACTTTGACGAGGCCCTGATACGGGACGGTAAGGTGGCGGAATTCACAAAAAAAATTGCCCTTATTCCCGACAGTGCTTTGGAAAAAAGGGGACATACGGCCATGGATATGCTGGTCCGGCTGAAAGACGGAAGGGAGTTTTTCCGACAGTTGGATATCGCGCCGGGCTTTCCCGGCAATCCTTTAACAAGGGAAGACCATGAAAAACGATTTCTCGATTGTCTCGGCTTCGCAAAGATGCCGATCAGCGAGAAGAAAGCCGCAGAGATTGCTGGAATGATTGAAAACCTCGAAAATGTTGTTGACGTAAGGAAGTTTGTTCAACTACTTGTAGTATAGAGGAGGAAGGGAATATGGATGCACGGGAAAGGATGAAGCGAATCAACCGTTATCTTTTTCTTATCGGCGGGGCCGCGCTTATCTTAATTATGATGCTTACGGTCGCTGACGTTATCATGAGGGAGCTAGGCCGCCCCATAGTAGGGACATACGAAGTGGTAGGGTTTACCGCCGTAGTGGTCATCGGCTTCTGTATTCCTTACACAACGTCCCTGGGAAGCCACGTGGCGGTAACCTTCTTTACTATGAAGCTGAGCGAGGGAGCCCAAAAGGCACTTTTAGTGGCCACTCGCATCATGGGTATCGGCCTCTTCATATTTCTCGGGTACAACCTCATTTGGCTGGGGTGGGACCTTTACAGGTCCGGGGAGGTCTCGATGACCCTTTTAATGCCTTTCTATCCCGTCCCGTTCTGCATAGGGCTCTGCTGTTTCTTTCAGGTAGTTACACAGATCATTGACGTGGCAGCCATACTGAGGAGGAAGCCATGAACCCCGATGTGCTGGTCGGTATCATCGGATTATTGGTCTTGTTTTTTCTTTTCTTCGTGGGTCTCGAGATCGGCTTTGCCATGGCGGTTGTCGGGTTTGTAGGGTATGTCTACCTTTCCTCCTTTCACGCCGCAGCGAACCTTCTGGCGAAAGATGCCTTCGATGTCTTCTCGTCATACAGTCTCACCGTCATACCCCTCTTCATTTTCATGGGGCAACTGGCTGCCAATTCAGGGATCGGAAAGAGGCTCTACGAGTCCGCCCATAAGTTCATCGGCCACATCCCCGGCGGACTGGCCATGGCAACGGTCATTGGTTGCACCTTCTTCGGGGCCATCTGCGGATCGACCACGGCGACTGCGGCAACATTCACCAGCGTTGCGGTGCCGGAGATGAGAAAATTCAAGTACCATGACAGTCTCATTGGCGGGTCGATCGCCTCTGCCGGCGGGCTGGGGATAATGATCCCTCCCAGCGTGATCTTCATCGTCTATGGAATATTTACCCAGCAGTCGATAGGAACGCTCTTCCTGAGCGGTGTCCTCCCCGGATTCTTGATCTGTTTCTCTTTCATCATAGCGATCTTCTTATGGTGTGTGAAAAACCCCTCCCTGGGCCCGAAGGGCGAGAAGTTTACCTGGCGCGACCGGATAAGGTCCCTCCCGGGGGCGATCGAGATCATCATAATCTTCATCGTCGTCATGGGCGGGATGATGAAAGGGTTCTTCACGCCCACAGAAGGCGGGGCTGTGGCTGCCTTTGTAACGCTGCTGCTGATTGTCATAACCCGATCGATCAGCCTCTCCGGGATCGGACTGGCGATCATCGAGACGCTGGTGTCGTCCTGCATGATCATGGTTATAGTCTTCGGCGCTACGGTTTTCGGCCACTTTCTGGCCGTTACAGACATACCTTTTGTAGTCGCGGCCTGGGTGGGGGGGCTGAACCTTCCGAAAAACCTGATCATGGGCCTCATCATGCTCATATACCTCATAGGCGGGTGCGTGATCGACGCCCTTGCGCTCATCATACTGACGATACCGATCTTTTATCCGGTGGTCATCCAGCTCGGGTTCGATCCAATATGGTTCGGCGTGATTATCGTGCTGATCTCCATGATGGGGGTCATGACTCCGCCGGTGGGCATGAACAGCTACGTGGTGGCCGGGATCTCGAAGATCCCGCTGCCGACCGTGTTTAAAGGGATATGGCCGTTCCTGATCGCCCTTTGTATTTGCGCCGCAATCCTCATAGCATTCCCGAAGATTGCCCTTTTCATCCCGGCCTTGCTGAAGTAGGATTTGAAGGGATTGAGGGTTTGAGCGAGGCCTGCGATGATCTGCTCTATCCCGGACTTGGTGAGCTTAAAAGATATCTGGACCCCGGTGAGGGGGGAGAGGTATTTGGGGTTTTGTTAAAAAGAAAGAAGAAGTTCCTGACAAAACAACATAGACGGTACGGAGGTAATTATGGTGACGGTTGTTGACCTGGTAGCAAGAAATAAGAGGATGTATCCAGATTCGGTCGCCTACGTAGAGGTGAGGCCGGTAAGCAAAGGCCGAACGGAGATCACGTGGGCGGGCTTTAATGAAAACATGAACAGAATTGCCCAGGTCCTGATCGCAAAGGGCGTAAAGAAGGGGATGAAAGTAGCCCTCCTGGGAAGAAACTCGATAGATTGGCTTGCCGCTTTTTTCGGCATCATGGCCACAGGCGCATGGGCCATACCGCTCAATTTCAGATTTACCGACGAAGACATCAAATATTCGGTGAATATCGGGGAGCCATCCGTATTCATATGCGACGAAGAGTTTGCGGAAAGGGTTTCGGCAATAAAAGCCGATCTGCCCACGGTCAACACCTTTATGTCCATTACCCCTTCGAATCAGACAGGTATGGAATGTCTCAAATCTCTTATGGAGAACGCCTCTTCCGAATCGCCCTATGTAGAGATAAACGGTGAGGACGAGTGTGCCCTTTATTTTACCTCAGGCACTACGGGCGCTCCCAAGGCAGTGCTTCACGCTCACAAAAGCCTCGTGGTTGCCTGTATTACTGAGGCGACCAACCACGAATGGCGGTACGGCGACAGACAGCTCATGATGTCGCCTCTCTACCACCTTGCCATCGGCCACCTTCTTGGAGGGCTGATCACGGGAGCCGCCAATATCCTCCTCACAGAACTGATCAAACCTCAGATCGTCATCGAAACCCTTGCCAAAGAAAAAGCGACCTTGGTCTTTCTCCTTGTGCCTTGGGCTCTCGACATCCTCGGGTGCTTCGACAGAGGGGAACTTGACCACAACGCCTATGACCTGAGCAACCTCCGCCTCGTCCACATGGGCGCCCAGCCCATACCGCCCGCCCTCATCAAGAAGTGGAAATCCTATTTCCCCAACATGGCCTACGACACGACCTACGGGCTGAGCGAGGGCGGTGGCCCGGGAGTCTCTCATGTTGGCGTTCAGGACGAAGACAAGATCGGGTCCATCGGCAAGCCGAGTCTTATATGGGACGTGCGGATCGTGAGGGAAGACGGAACCGACGTGAATATAGACGAAGTGGGAGAATTGGTGGTGAAAGGAAGCGGCGTCATGAAAGGGTACTACAAGAACCCCGAAGCCACGGCTCAAATCATCGACAGAGGATGGCTCCACACAGGCGATCTTGGACGCTTCGACAAGGACGGGTTCATATACATCGTTGATCGGAAGAAGGACCTCATTATCTGCGGCGGCGAAAATGTGTATCCTGTTGAAATCGAGGCGACCCTCCAGAGAAATCCGAAGGTCCACGACGTGGCAGTGATAGGAGTTCCCGATGAGAGACTCGGGGAAGTAATTGTTGCCGTAGTTCAACCCGTGCCGGGAGTAGATATCACCCTTGCGGAGATGACCGCCTATTGCGAAGAAAATCTGCCGAGGTATAAAAGGCCCCGCCAGGTCATTTTTTCCGATGTGCCCAGGAGCCCCACAGGAAAACTGGAAAAACCGAAATTGCGGACTGCCTACGGGAGAGGAGAACTCAAGGGTAACACGTAGGCCGCAATCCGTAACGAACCCGCATCATCCTTCTGATTGGCCTGCCCCCAACCGTACACCACAAACGGTTTAACCCGTCGCTGACAGGGAAGGTGTTGTATTGAATCCCAATTTTGGTGGAGGCGGCGGGCACGGTTTAACCCGTCGCCGACAGGGAAGGTGTTGTATTGAATCCCAATTTTGGTGGAGGCGGCGGGAATCGAACCCGCGTCCAAAGAAGAAGGCGATCAGAGAGACTACATGCTTAGTCAGTGTTGTGATCTCGGATGACGAAACACCCGCTGACAGGTTTTCCGCCATCCCAGCCTGTAAGTTTTCGCCTACCTGTACAGGCGTTCAGGGAGGCTATCCTGCTTGTATGACACCATTCCGGACTTGAAGCAGAAAGAAAGTCCGGATGATGTAGCCGCTTTACGCGGCTAGTGCGTACTCGTGAGAGTCTGCAGTTGTGTTTAGTTCCGCTTGGGTACGGGTAAGCAGTAACCCGGCATGCCTCTTTGACCCTTACATCCCTGTCGAAACCTGTCGCCCCCATGGAAAAACCTGGATGCTTGATACCGGATACCGGATGCTGGTCTTTTAAAGAATTGAAACGAGCATCGAGGAACGAGGAACGAGGATCAAGCATCGAGTATCCAGTATCGAGTTTCATCGTTGCCGCATCTCCCTTGCTGTAAGCCTCTTTTCGTCCTTCCGTTTTATACTCTCCCTCTTGTCATAGAGGGTCTTGCCCTTTGCCAGTGCGATCTCCATCTTTGCCATGTTGCGCTTATTGAAGTACAGCGCCAGGGGCACCAGCGTATAGCCCCTTTCCTTCACTTTCCCTATGAGCCTGTATATCTCTCTCGCGTGCATGAGAAGCTTCCGGGTCCGCTTCGGGTCGTGGTTATAGATGTTCCCGCAGGAATAGGGGCTTATATGGGCATTGACGAGAAAAAGCTCACCGTCCTTGACCCGCGCATAGCTATCCTTCAGGTTTGCCTTGCCCTCGCGGAGCGCCTTTACCTCGGTCCCCGTAAGGGCGATGCCCGCCTCAAACTTCTCCTCGATGTGGTAGTCGTGGTACGCCTTTTTGTTCGCACAAATCACTTTCATATCAATAGTATAACACAGAAAGGCGACGATTGAAAGAGCACCTGCAAATCGGCTCATGGCTCATATGCGTCTTTTACGCTGATAGCTGATCGCTGACGGCTGTGAGCTGGTTTTTACGTTTCAATGATGGGCAGTTCAATGATGAACCTCGCGCCTTTCGGGGCGTTGTCTTCCACGCGGATCTTCCCGTGGTGCTCCAGTATAATCGAGTGGACTATCGCCAGGCCAAGGCCCAGCCCCTCTTTGTCCTTGGTAAAGTAGGGGTCAAAGATCTTCTCCTTGTCCTCATCGGGGATCCCCTTCCCGGTATCGGCAACCTCGATGATGCCCGCGCTTTTTTCCTTCGAGTACTTCGTTTGAATGGTGATCGTCCCCTGACCGTCATCGATCGCCTTCACTGAATTGGTGATGAGATTGATAAGCGCCCTTTTGATCCCGTCTTTGTCTATTCTCAACGGCGGTATCCCTTCATTTTCATATTGAAAGGCAATGTTCTGGTAGAGGTGCTTATAAAGGCCTATGGTCTCCTCAACAATAGCATTCAGGTCCTCAAGGGTCTTTGTCTGCGACGTATGGGTCAGCTTCGTGAGCTCGTTCACGATCCCCTTTATATCGTCCACAGACCGTATAATGACTGATGTCGTCTCGTCAAGGACCTCCTTTTCGTCGCCGGTGAACTGCGCCAGCAGCTTCCTCCTGATCCTCTCGGCGGAAAGGATGATGGGAGTTAGTGGATTTTTGATCTCGTGGGTTAGCTTCCTCGCAATCTCCCTCCAGGTTGCAAGCTTTTCTGCCCTCACAATGTGCGTAATATCGTCAAATGTGATGATGAAGCCTTCGGCCTTTTTTGCCTCGTCTTTCAACACCGTTAACGAAGCCCTGATATAGGTCACATCTTTCTTGACGTTAAGCCGGACTTCCTTTGTGATGCTCCCGCTGTCTGCCCTTCTCACCTCTTTCATAAAGGATTTCATGAGATTCCTGAAATCATCGCCGAGGACTTCCTTGAGCGGCGTTCCAACCCATTCGTCTCTCTCGATGCCCAGTATCGCTTTTGCCGCCCTGTTGAGAAGAAGGATGCCGCCCCGCGTGTCTGTTGAGATAATGCCCGTTGCTACGTTGTCGAGTATTACCTCTATGTACCTCCGCTTCTCCTCTATCTCATCTTTTGTTATCTGGAGCTCTCTGGCCATGCTGTTGAAGGCCTTTACAAGGGTGCCTATCTCGTCCTTGCCCCGCTCTTCAAGGTTTATATCGAACTTGCCCTTCGCTATGATCGACGCGCCTTCCTTGATGCGGTCGAGGGGAATGGTGATCTCGGCAGCCATCTTTATCCCTACCCACATGGAAAAAAAGATCGTCAGTATGGTGATGAAAAAAAGCGGTATGATAAAGCTGTATTTCAGGACCTTTTTGAATGCCCGCGATTCTTTGAATTCCTTGTGGGTTGCTGCAATCTCCTTGATACGCTGCGACCCGTGTATCTTGATGGTATCGCCGACAAACAAAAGCGCGCGCATGTGCCCGGCATCATCGAGGACCTTTGTGCCGGTAACGACCAGCTCGCCTTCCTCGACGGGGATGATCTCCCGTATGATATTGCCCTGGATCGCCGCCTTGAGCTTCTTCGACAGCCTTTCATCGAAGTCTTCTTTGAGGTTGCCCTTGACCCTTATGATCCCTCCTGCCACCTTGTGAACAGAGAGGTAATCGAGAAAATATGTCCCGGCGCTTCCGCGTATATATGCGCTTAATTCGGTCTCATTATCCAGCAGCTTCCTTTTTTTTATCTCACCTGCCAGCGATGCGCCGATCTTTTCGTACCGGTTAAAGATATCCTCATAATGGAACTGCGTGAGGTTGAGGGCATTTTCTATTGTGTCCTCTATCTTCTGGCTGAACCACTTATCCATGCTGACATAGAAAAAACCGGTTGCAAGGATGAAAAGCGTAAAAGAAGGAACGATGGAGATAATGAGCAGCGTTGAGGTGAGCTTCTGCTTGAGCCCGGCCCCCCAGATGCCCCGCTTCTTCTCGATATAGGCCTTTACCACCGTCCTCGTAATGAGGAAGAGGAAGAGGAGGATCAGCAGCAGGTTTATGTTCAGGATAATGATGACAAGCTTGTTCTCGCCGACGGGGAGGAATTTCGTAAAGAAAGGGAGCTGTGTTTCAAGGTAAAAGAGGATGCCAAGGGTGAGGAATATGAGAAAGGTGATAAAAAGTTCTTTTTTATATCTCATGTTAGAACCGGCTCATAGCTCATAGCTGATAGCTCTTAGCAAAATAAAAGACGTGAAATGTAAAAAAAATTAAACCTTTCACCTCCCACATTTTACCTTTAACTTTGTCAACCATGAGCCATGGGCTATCAACCATGAGCTAATTATACCTTATCCTTTGAGAGAAACAAAATTTATCTGCCTGCTGCCTCTTTCGCCTCGCCTGTATGAGGCAAAGAGCCCTCCGCTGCAATACGTGCAAAGGCCGGCATCGTATATGTTCTTTATGCCTTCACGGCGCAAAAGCTCTCTGTTTGCCTCCCGTATGTCAAGATAAGTAGCGCCGCCATCCTCGCGAAAAATCCTGTCCGGGAAGCCCTCGTTGCGGAATATGCCGCTGACATCTTCCTTTACCTCGTAACAGCACGGCCCGATTGAAGGACCCATAAGGACAATGAGGCCCTCTCTTTCCGCGCCGAGTTCTGCCATTTTTTGCACTGCTTTCCGGGTGATCTTCGCGGCGGTGCCCCGCCAGCCTGCGTGGACTATGCCGGCCACCGGCAATCCCGGGGCGGCAATGATGATGGGGAGGCAGTCGGCGGTCTTGATGATCCCCGCGACGTCCTTTTCAATGATGATTATGCCGTCGCCGCTCTTCGGCCTTTCTCCATCTCTGATCACATGGATCGCGTCGCCGTGCTCCTGGTTCATCACAACAAAGCGCCGCAATGCAAAGGCATCGAGAAACGCCTTCCCGTCCTTTCCGTGAGGTTCAACGTATGGGGATGCCATGGTGAAAAAACCGTGTAAAATGCCTACCGCCTCAAGCTCCGGGACGCGGTAATACGACCAGCCGCCTTTCTGCGCACGCTCAAACTTCATGTTCATCCTTTACTGCCAGCTATCAGCTTACAGCCATCAGCTATCAGCAAACAAATCGGCCTCTCTGGTCCATTTAGTCCATTTCGTCTATCTGGTCTGTTTAGCATTAACGTTGAACATTGAACGTTGAACATTGAACAGATTCTTTTCATGACTTACGCCTCACGCTTGCTATGAATTCCATCATATCTTCCGGCACAGGCGCTTCGATCGAGACAGGCTCCTTCCTGATGGGGTGTACAAACTCTATCTTGCAGGCGTGGAGGAGGGGCCTCCCTGCTAACCATTTTGATCTTTTTCCATATAACTCATCGCCTACTATCGGGTGCCCGGAATGCGCAAGGTGTACCCTTATCTGGTGCGTCCTTCCCGTCCGCGGGCATGCCTCGATATAGGCGAATCCGTCGAGCCTCTCCAGGACCTTGAACCCCGTCAACGCACTCCTTCCCTTCCCCTTGAGAACAGCCATCTTTTTCCGCTCCACCGGGTGCCTGCCGATATTTTCTTCAACAGCCCATTCCTCGTCTTTCGGGGCGCCTTCAACGATCGCCCTGTAAACCTTGCGGATGCTTCGTTCCTTGAAAAGGCCTGAAATCATCTCCTGAATCCTGGAATCTTTCGCTACAATAATGACCCCCGTTGTCCCCTTGTCAAGCCGATGGACGATGCCGGGCCGCATTGCCGAACCTGCCGGTTCGGCGTTCGGCGTTCGGCGTTCGGCGTTCGGCGCGGTTTTGCCTTCCTCGTCCCTCGCTCCTCGTCCCTCGCTCCTCTGTCCAAGGTATCCCAAGACTGCGTTCACCAGAGTACCCTCGCTGTGCCCGAAGGAAGGATGGACCACCATGCCGGCAGGCTTGTTGATCCCGAGCAGATAATCGTCTTCATAGAGGATATCCAGCGGTATTGCCTGAGCCACAAGGGTCAACGGTTCTTCTTCCGGGATTTCTCCCTCTATCTCCATTGACCTTTTAACCTTCATCGAAGGCTTCGGAGATCTCCCGGCAATGCGGACATGCCCTCCCTCGATCATATCTTTCACCTTCGTTCTTGTGAGGAAAAGCCTTTCGGAGAGGAGGACGTCGAGCCTCATATTGTCCTCTTCGCAGATGATGCGGAATTTATTATTCATCCCTTTAGGGCGGCTTCTATCCCGGCGACCAGGAACGGCTCGTCGTCTTTCAGGACCGTTCTCATGTCGACAACAAGGCGCTCTCTCTCGATCCTGCCGATAACAGGAATATCAAGGCTGCGCAGCCTTTCCTCAAAATGCCCGGCGCTCATTGCCTGCGGCTGAAGCGCAAGGGCAAACGAGGGGATCACAACGTCGGGGAGGCTCCCCCCTCCTGCCTCGGAGTGTGTCGCGACTACAGAAACAAGCAGGTCAGGGCATCTTTTTTTTATTGCCGCTGCGACCCGCCGCGCCCTTCGTTTCAGAAGGTCGCTATCCTGATAGATCATCGCGAGGGTGGGTATCTCTCTCTTTGCGGCATCCATGTCAAGATAGAGAAGCAATGTGTTTTCAAGCGCAGCGAGGGTAAATTTGTCAGGCCGCAGCGCCCTCGTGAGGGGGTTTTTCTTCATCATGTCGATGCATGCGCTGTCTCCAAGGATGATCCCGGCCTGGGGCGCCCCGAGAAGCTTGTCTCCGCTAAGAGACAGGACATCAAGCCCCTTTGCGATCTCAGCGGTTATCAACGGCTCTCCGCGCATGCTCGTTTCACCCATCGGGTAAAACAACCCGCTCCCGGCGTCATAGAATGTGGGGATATTGTATTTGCGCCCGAGGGAAATGAGTTCCTCCATGTTCGTTTCATGGACAAAGCCCCTGATCCGGAAATTGCTCGTATGGGCCTTCATGAGAAGCCCTGTGCCCTCGGTGATGGCGCGTTCATAATCTTCGATGTATGTCCTGTTTGTTGTCCCTACCTCCCTCAGGATGGCCCCGCTCTTCTTCATTACGTCAGGTATTCTGAAGGATCCGCCTATCTCAATGAGCTCGCCCCGGGAGATTATGACCTCCTTTCCTTCGGCGAGCGTATTGAGGACGAGAAACACAGCGCCTGCGTTGTTGTTTACAACAAGTGCGCTTTCAGCGCCGGTGAGCTTTCTCAGTATATGTGTGCAGTGTTCATACCGCTCGCCCCGCGTCCCCTTTTTCACGTCATACTCAAGGTTGGTATAGTGCGTTGCGGCGTTCACAATCGCATCGATGGCTTTTCGCGCAAGCAGGGACCTGCCGAGGTTTGTGTGAATGACTACGCCCGTTCCATTGATAACGCGCTTCAGCCCTGGCCTGGTAACGAGCATTGACCTCTTCTGCGCGGCGTCGATAATATCGCTGACCGGCGGCACGGCGGCGGCCTTTCCTTCTTTGATGCTGCTCCTCAGCTCATCGAGGCATTCCCTCAGCGCGTCCTTCGCTACTTCTTCGGGATATTGCCCCGCAAGCCTTTTCCAGTCCTTATGCCTCAGGATATCATCGACCTTCGGGATCTTCCGTAAAAGCTCATTCGCCATAACGCATTAATCTCTTAAGTGTATTTGTATCACACCGCAGATGCTTTATCAACTATCAATAAGGTGGCTCATAGCTAACCGGATGCTGGATACTGGATACTGGCTACTTCTTCAGCCATCAGCTTTCAGCTATCAGCTATCAGCATAAAGTCTTTTTGTTTCAGCTGACGACCGCTTTTCAGCTATTCAAGTTCTTCCAGACGAAAGACCACCAGGCTGGATAGGGCTACAAATACCCCGAGTATGGAAATACCCAACCTGAAACTGTACAGGTCTCCTGAGAGGCCGAGAAGGTAGGGGATCAGCCCCCCTCCGGAGACCATGCTCAAGGCCAGAATAACACCTGTAGCCAGGCTTCGCATTTCACGGCTGAAGGTTTTTGCTATTGCCACAAGGAAAACGGGGAAAAAGGCTGTCACGCAAAAGGCCTGGAGAAAAAGGACGATCCCTATGAACCTGGCAGAGGCCATCCCCATAAGAACAGTCAGGATGCCTGTAATGAGCAGAACAAGGAACATGACTATCCGCAGGTTGAACCTGTCGATCAGAAAACCGCAGGAGATGGCCACACCAATGGCTCCCAGCCTTGATATGCCTAATATCGTATTTGCATAACCGAACCCTAATCCGAGCTCCTTTGCGAGATATAGCGGAGTGATAGAGTAAATGCCCAGGTTCGCTCCCGCGCCAAAAATGCAAAGTATTGCCATAAGCCAGAGGGACCGCATTTTGACAAGATCCCTGAATACTGTCTTCGGGGGATTACTAAGCTTTACCTCGCTGCACGCAAATGAGAAAACAATGGCAGAGGCCAGGAGAATGAATCCAAACACTATAAAGATACCGCGCCACGAAAAGAACCGGAGAAGAAAAAGGACAATAAAAGGGACGGCGAATATAGCTATCGATGCACCGGTATCATGAATAGCTATTACCTTGCCCCAGTTGTTCTCTGAATAATACTCGGTCATCAGCGGAATGACCGAAGGGATATAAAAACCAACGAAAAGACCGATGAAAAAAGCGGAAACATAGAGCAGCCAGAATGTACGAACGAAAGGGATCGCGAACGAGATCAGGCACAGGAGCAACAGCGAAAAGATAATAGACTTTTTGTAACCTAACATCCCGGAAAAAAGGCCTGCGATAATGACCGCGACACTATATCCCATAGACAGGAATATAAAGATGCCGCTTGCCTGGGCGTGATTCACAACAAACTCATCCTCCACGATCGGCAGGATCGGCGCGAAGACCATCCGGAGGATAAAGTTGATGAACCACAGGAACCACAGACACATCAGGAATAAAAGCGCCCTGCCGCGCAGGTTGGTATATCTCGCCATTTCTTCAATCTAACCCAACAGCACTTGCAATTTCCATATAACTATGGATATTTTTTTTGCTCATAAGGTGCTCTGCGGCCGGGATGTCAATATGCTGGAACACCTCTCATTTCCCGCTACAGGATTTGTTTATTGCAAATTACCCGAAATTGAAGGAAAATAAAGTAAAGAGCAGGAAACGATAAGGGGGTTGGCCCATATGAAGGTCCGTACATTGTTTTTGCTGATAGTCGTGGCAGCAATTGCCGCTTTCGCCGCGCTCAACTGGAATGCGTTCATGGCGCCTACAACTCTTTCCTTGGGGTTTGCCGCCGTTCAGGCGCCGCTCGGGCTGATCATGCTCGGACTGCTGGTCTTTCTCACAGGGTTGTTCCTTGTGTTCGTGGTCTACCTGCAGACGTCGGTTCTTCTCGAGGCCCGCCGTCACGCGCGGGAGCTTCAGGCCAACAAAGAGCTTGCAGATCAGGCGGAGGCCTCTCGCTTCACCGAACTGCGAGGATTCCTGGAGGCAGAACTGAAGAGGCAGGCAGGTCTTGACGCAGAGTCGAGGGCGGCCTTGCTGACAAGGCTGGACCAGCTTGATCGCGATCTCCGCGCCATGGTTGAGGAGTCGGCCAACACCCTTTCCGCGTACATCGGGGAGCTGGAAGACCGGATCGAAAAAGGAACATCTTAAATCTTTTGTCCGGCGCCCTCGAAGCTCAGCGCAAACAGATCATGCTCTGCGTCGTATTTCAGGCAGGAGTTCTTCTTCCAGTTCGTGTTGTCCTCACCGGGGAAATCGCTGCGGAGGAAGCTGCCCCGGCTCTCTTTCCTGCCGAGGCCTGCCGCCAGGATCGCCTTGACCGTAAATGCAGCGCTTTCGAGGTCAAGCTTCAGCCTCCTGTCCCTTTCATTTGCCGGCGCTGCTTCTTTCAGCTTCCGCTGCGCCTCGCCGATCTTTTCAAGCCCCTCTTTCATCCCCTTTTCAGACCTCACGACACCGGCATCGTTCCATGCGATCCCGCGTATCTCCCGCCTGATTGCACGCAAATCACCTTTGCCGCCGGACATATCGGCCGGTGCGGGCCCGGGGCGCTTCATAGAACGCGCACCGCTTTCCACGGCATGCCGCGCCGCGCTCTTTCCGGCAACGCTTCCGAAAACAATACATTCCAGCAACGCATTGCCTCCCCGCCTGTTGGCCCCATGGAGCCCGAATGCCGCTTCTCCGCACGCAAAAAGCCCCGGCAGGTCCGTTTCGCATCCTTCGTCTATCTTCACGCCGCCCATGAAAAAGTGTGCTGCAGGCGAAACGGCGGCAGGCTCCGTTGAGAAATCATGCCTCATCCTGGCGAGAAGGCTTAAGGGGTGCTCCTTCCACATCTTTGGCGGGATATTTCTGAAGTCCATCGACACGGGTCCCGACTGCAATTCCCGGAAGAGGGTGGCCGAAAACTCATCCCGTTTCTTTATAACGGCCTCGTTGATGTTGCCAAGGCCGTATTTCATGACGATATCCTCACCCGCGCTGTTTGTCAGCTCTACCGCTTCGTGATACGGAGGGAAAACAAGCATGGAAGGCAGGTGCGGGTCGGCAAAGACAAGGGGGTAGAACTGGACAAACTCCATGTCCCACAGGGGGAGCCCTGCCTTCGCTGCAAGCTCGTATCCCTGCCCCATTATCGTCTTCTGGTTATCGTTCTTTAGATAGACCGCGCCCGCCCCGCCGGCGGCAAGGATCACCGCGCCGGCAGCGATTGCTGTCTCTTTCCCTGTTGCGCTCAATCCTCTTATGCCGCACGCGCGCCCTTTTGCCTTCATAATATCCGTCACGTAGAAGCCGGTTATGGCGCGAAACCCGTCAAGGGAAACAAGCGCCCCGGCGATCTTTTTCACAATGGCCACGCCGGGGATGACCTCCGGATCAGGCGATCTTACCGAGTAGAGGTTCGCCCCTTCCACGACATCGAGCCCAACAGAGCGGAGCAGGGAAATGGCGCTCCATGCCTCTGCCGCGGCGGCCTCTACCATGGGCTCCCTGTTGATCCCTCTCCCTATGGCGATCGTATCGGCAATATATTCCTTCCTTCCGTATGAACCGGTCGGGCCCGCAACGACGCCGTTCGCCATGGCAGAGTTTGTGCCGAGCCCGATGGACCCCCTGTCAACGAGCACAACATCAGCGCCCTCCCTCTGGGCCGCGTAGGCTGCGATCATTCCGGCAAGGCCGGCCCCTATAACAATAACCCTCTTTTTCATTGCAAGCCTCCCAATATACCGTACCATATTCTATCAAACAAAGGTGCAACGAGCAACGATGCAGCGTCGGAATAGGCTTGACCGCGAACCCGCACACGTTGTAAAAAATTCACGGATAAAATTTTGAGTTTTTATACTTCATATCACTGCTAAGGAAGGATCCATATGAAAACGGTTGCGATGCTGACGATCTCAAATGTCTTTATGACCATGGCATGGTACGGGCACCTCAAATTTAAGGAAACCGCCCTCTGGAAAGTGATCCTCTTCAGCTGGCTTATCGCCTTTGCTGAATACTGTTTTCAGGTACCGGCAAACAGGATGGGGCACTCACAATTCTCGGCTGCACAGCTAAAGATCATGCAGGAAGTTATTACCCTTATAGTGTTCGCCTTTTTCTCCATCCTCTATCTTAAAGAAGGCCTGCGCTGGAATTATATCGTGGCCTTTATGATGATCATCGGGGCTGTATTCTTTATGTTCAAAAAATGGTAGGATTGTACATGAAAATAAGATAAGAAGACATGGGTGAGGTGCTGGAATGTTAAAAAGATCATTAATCATTTTTGTCTGTCTTTTCATTGCCATAAGCGGACTTGCTTATGGCCAGGCAAGCTCTCACAGGGCGACCGCGTCAGTGGGTGCGTTAGCCAGCGTCGATATTTCATCTGCCATCAAAGAGTCTTTTCGGACAAGTCCCGACAACAGACGGACGGCATTTATCAAAGAGGGGAGCGGGGGCAAGTGGACCGTTGTCGTCGACGGCAATGAGGGGAAAAGATATGACGCCCTCACCGCTCCGATCTTCAGCCCCGACAGCAGGCGCTTTGCCTATGGCGCGAGATCAGGCGACAAGTGGGTGGTCGCTGTGAACGGCATGGAAGGCAAGCAGTATGACCTTATAGCCGTTCATCTCATCACCTTTAGCCCCGACAGCACGAGGATCGCCTATCCGGCTAAATCCGGAGACAGGTGGTTCGTCGTGGCAGATGAAAAGGAGGGAAAAAAATACGACGACATAGGCGCATTGGCCTTCAGCCCCGACAGCAGGCGCGTTGCATACAATGTGCGCATAGGGAACAACTGGCACGTTGTCGTCGACGGAAAGGAAGGGAAATACTATGATGCCATAATGGTCGGGACGCCGGTCTTCAGCCCCGACAGCAGGCGCGTTGCCTATAATGCATTCAAGGACGGCAAGGTCGTTTGCGTTATCGACGAGAAAGAGAGCAGGCGATACGACGGCGTAGGGACAACCATCGCCTTCAGCCCCGACAGCAGGCGCGTTGCCTATAATGCCCGCATGGGCGGCGGGTGGTTTGTTGTTCTTGATGGGAAAGAAGAAAAATCATACGACAGCATAAAACAGGGCACGCCCCTTTTCAGCCCTGACAGCAGGAAACTTATCTATGGCGCAAAATCCGGCACCGGCTGGTTCGTGGTCCTCGACGGGGAAGAGGGGAAGCATTACAACTTGTTAGAAACACCTGTCTTCAGCCTGGATAGCCGGCAATTTGCCTATGGCGCCCAGAAGGACGGGGGATGGTTCGTTGTACATAATTCGAGGGAAGGAAGGCCGTACGACGATATCGTTTCCGATAACCCGGTTTTCAGCCCTGACGGCACACGCCTCGCCTATATTGTCCAGAGCAGGGGAAAACAGATAGCGGTTATCGACGGCAAAGAAGAAAAAGCATACGACAGCGTTGTTGAAGGGTCCCTTCTGTTCAGCCCGGACGGGAAACATGCAGCTTACATGGCGCAGCAGGGCAAGAACCGCTTTGTCGTGATCGATGGAAAGGAGCGGAAAGAGTCCGACATCACGCCGCTGCCAGGCGTTGAAAGGATCGTCTTCGATTCACCGGACACGCTGCGCTACATAGCTGTGAAGGGCAACCACATCTTCCAGGCAGTGGAAAAGATCGAGTAAACGGCTTTCTGTGCACTCTCGATATGCTATATACGAACTACGATATACGATGTGCTATGCGGTGGTAATCCCCTTACGACTTACGCCCACGACTTACGGGTGTCCTGCCATCAGCCATGAGCCGCATGGCTTCATACTGCCAGCCTGAATATATCCAGGAGCCCGAAGGGCACGATCCCCATATAGAGAACGAGGAATATAAAGATGTAGCAGAGCGCCTTCTCGTTGAAGGTAAGCTGGATAGGATCTGCCGATTCCACTTCTTTTGAATAGCTCATTCTTACGAGGTTCAGATAGTAAAAGATCGATATGGCCGTATTGACTGCGCCTATTATGACAATAGCGAGGTGGCCCTCCCTGAACGCGCTCATAAAGAGGAAAAGCTTGCCCGTAAACCCTCCGGTAGGCGGGATGCCGGCGAGCGAAAACGCTCCGACCGCGAGGGTAAAGGCAAGAAGCGGCGCCCTCCTTGAAAGCCCCACAAGGTCATCGAGGACAACGTTCTTTCCATCCTTTGAAAGCAGGACCAGGACATAGAAGCAGGCAAGGTTCATGAAAAGGTAGATGGTAATATAATATATTGCCGCCGCGTATCCGTCTTTGCTCAAGGCCAGCACGCCCATGAGCAGATACCCTGCATGGGCGATGCCCGAATAGGCGAGAAGCCTTTTGATATCCTTTTGCACAAGGCCGACAAGGTTCCCCAGGGTCATCGATACAGCGGCAAGGACGATGAGGATATTGACAAGCTGCGCTCCGGAGGCGCTTGCAAGCATTGTCATCCTGATGAGAAGCGCCGCCGCGCCGATCTTTGGGACCGTGGCAATGAACGTCGTCGTCGTGTTGGAAGCCCCCTCGTAGATATCGGGCGCCCAGAAATGCATCGGGAAAAGGGAGAGCTTGAAGAAAAAGCCTGTAAGGGTAAGTATCAGGGCAAAGACCCCGATCGGCTGGTTCATCACTCCCGGAAGCACCTTCAGGATATCGCTCAGGAAGGTTGATTTTGCTATCCCGTAGATATAGCTCATGCCAAAGAGCATGATGCCCGTCGAGATAGCGCCGAAGAAGAGGTATTTCACCGATGCCTCGATCTGTACAGTGGTTTGCCCCTTGCGCAGCGGAATGATAACATAAAGGCTGTAAGAGGACACTTCAAGCGCGATAACGATCGATATGAGCTCCACGGAGCTGACAAGCATCATAAGCCCCAGCGCGGAAAAGCCGAGGAACATGATATATTCCGGGAAATATGCCTCTTCGATCTCATTCTGCCTGTCGAGCATAAAGATGACAAGGCAGAAACCGTAAGCGATGACGGCCTTGAAGATCTGAGAAAAGAGATCGATCCGGTAGGCGCCTGAAAAAAGCTCGCCGTTCGCGAGAATACCTGCAAGGGAGATGCCCAGGATTATTATCGATAGGGGTTTGGCAAGAAGAGCGGCGCTGTCTTTCTTTTTACCGAGCGAAAGAAAAAGAAATACGATTGAGAAGATAAGCGTCGAAAGCTCAGGTAGTATCATCATCGATCAACCCCTTAACGTAAAAAGATGTTCATCTGCGAATGAAGGTTCATCAAGGTCTTTTCAATAACCTGCACAAAGGGGCGAGGGAAAAGCCCCATCCAGACAACAAAGAGGGCGAGCGGCAGAAGGTATATGACCTCCCGTGCCTTCATGTCCGCGATCTCCCGTTTATCCTCTCTCCCCCAAACGATCTGCTTGAGAAGCCGCAGCATATAGGCGGCAGCGAGGAGGGCGCCTACGATGGAAAAGAATCCCGCCAGCTTGCTCTGGGAGAATATCCCGATGAGGACATAGAGCTCGCCGACAAAGTTATTCGTGCCGGGAAAGGCAAAGGAGGATATCGAGAAGAGCCCGAAGAACCCAACGTATGCCGGCATGATCTTCCCGAGGCCCGCGTTGTCATATATCTCGCGGGAGTGCGTCCTCTCATATACGATGCCGACGCAGAGAAAGAGGGCGCCAGTAGTTACCCCGTGGTTGAGCATCTGCAGAAGCGCTCCTTCCCATCCGAACACGGTGAAGGAGAATATTCCCAGCGTTGCGAAGCCCATGTGCGCCACGCTGGAATAGGCGATGAGCTTTTTCATGTCTGTCTGGCTCAAACAGACAAAGCCGCCATAGATGATCCCGATAACGGAAAGCGCGATCATATACGGCCCGAAGAATACGCTTGCCTTCGGCGTAATGGGCAGGCAGAACCTCAGGAAACCGTATGTCCCCATCTTCAGGAGAACGCTGGCGAGGAAGACGCTCCCTGCCGTCGGCGCCTCGGTGTGGGCTGCGGGAAGCCACGTGTGGAAGGGAAACATTGGAACCTTGATCGCAAAGGCTATCGCAAAGGCGAGGAACACCCATAGCTGGAAGCTGAAGCCGTAGTCGCGGAACATCGCGTCGGGGATGCTGAAGGTACCCGTCGTCAGGTAGACGGCGATGATCGCCACAAGGAGGAACACGCTGCCGAAAAGCGTGTATATGAAGAACTTGATGGAGGCGTAGTCCTTGTTTGGCCCTCCCCATATGGCGATGAGCAGGTACATGGGGATGAGCATCGCCTCCCAGAAGACGTAAAAGAGAATGAAGTCGAGGGCGCAGAAGACGCCGATCATTGCGGTCTCCATAATGAGGATGCAGAACATGAACTCCTTGACCCTGCGCTCGATGGCGGTCCATGAACAAAGGATGCAGAGCGGGGCGAGAAGCGTCGTCAGGAGGATAAGGAAGATCGTTATGCCGTCGATCCCGAGGACATAATTGATGTTATATGCCGGTATCCATGGGGCGAACTCCCCGAACTGGAATTTTTCCGTTCCGATATCAAATCCGGAATAGATGATGAGGGACAAGGGAAAATTAATGGCAGACGTTATGAGGGCGGTCATCTTGATGCTTCGCTCTCCCCGCATGAAAAGAAGGAGGATAGCCCCTGCAAGAGGCAGGAAGATCACTATCGAAAGGATCGGATAACAGAGCGTATTCATGATCAGGTATTTATGGAGCGCCATCATATCTCTACATCCCCCTCAGCACAAACCACAGTATCAGGAAAAACAGAAAGAGAGAAAGGCCGATGTATGCCTGTATCCTTCCTGTCTGGAGCTTTCTCACGATCGACCCTGCCCCGCGGACAGTTGCAGCAGAGCCGTCCACAACGCCATCGATGATCTTCCTGTCAAAACCATATGAAATGCGGGCGTTCTTGAAAAGGAGATTTAGCCCCACTATCCGGTAAAGCTCTCCCCAGATTGAATCAACAACGCTTATCACCCGCTCGTCAAGCTTCATGAAGACCCGGGCGCCCTTCCTGTAGAACCAGTCCATATCGAGATTGAGCTTTGCCTCGGGTTGAAGCTTCTTCACGAGGAGGAAAAAGACAAGGCCTGTGAACGAGAGTATCTGCAGCATCTCTGAAAGATGGGGAAGGGTATAAGGATGATATTCCACGGGGAACGGCAGAAGGTCATAGAGCACCTTTGGATATACGCCGATAATAAAGCAGAGCGCCGACGTAAGCCCCATTGCCCAGAGCATGTTCTTCGGCGGTTCCTTGGGCTTGATCTCGGCCTCCTTGCCGAAGAACGTAAAGTACGTAACCTTGAGGCCGACGGAGAGGAACGTACCGATGCCCGCAAGGTTCATCCATGACATGAGCATAAGCCTGCCCTTTTCGTGGGCCGACGCGACGATCATCGATTTGCTGACAAAACCGCTGAAGAGCGGAAAGCCCGAGATGGAGATGGCGCCGACGACATAAAAGATCATCGTGAGCGGCATATACTTGTAGAGGCCTCCAAGCTGCGACATCTTGGCGGTTCCCGCCATAAAGAGGACCGCTCCTGCTCCCATGAAGAGAAGGGCCTTGTATAGTATGTGGGCGAAGGCGTGGGCGCAGGCGCCGTTGAGCGCAAGCTCTGTCCCTATCCCGACACCCGCAACCATGTACCCGACCTGGCTTATGATGTGATACGCAAGGACCCTCCGCATATCGTTCTCAATGACAGCATAGAAAACGCCGTAGACGGTCATCGCCGTACCGAGAATTGCAAGGATCTCGAACCCGGGAAAACCGCGCGCAAGGACATAGACGGCTGTCTTCGTCGTGAAGGCACACATAAAGACTGCGCCTTCAACGGTTGCCTCAGGATATGCATCCGGCAGCCAGGCGTGGAGAGGCAATACGGCGGCATTAAGGGAAAACCCGGCCAGGATAAAGTATTCTGCGATGCCTGCATTGTCGGGGAATATTTTGTCAAAGACAAGATTGCCTGTTTTGTAGTAGTAAAGCATCATTCCCGTAAAGAACAAGAGGCCGCCGAATACATGGACGAGAAGATACCGGAACCCCGCTTCGATGGACCTCCTCTCTTTCCTGTACCAGACAAGGAAGACCGAAGAAAAGGCCATGACCTCCCAAAAGATGAAAAGGGTCAGATAGTCCCCCGCAAAGATCGCGCCCAGGGAACTCCCTATGTAGAAGGAACCTGCAACGTGGTGCCCGTCCTCCTTTACATGAAGCGCGTAGAGCGCTCCGAGAAAGGCCATGATGACAAAAACCCAGGCAAAGACAAGGCTCAGCTTGTCCACCCTGCCGAAGACGATATTAATATTCAGGAACTGGTAGCTCCCGTATATGCCGGCCTGCATAATGGCAACATCGATGATCGAAAGCACCGGGATTAAAAGAATGAGGAACTTCTTCGCCTTCCCTTTTACGAAGGGAAGCAGGAGGCTGCCGATGAAAAAGAAGATCGCCGGATGTACCCACCTATCCATAGTAATCCTCGTCCTTCGAAAGAAAGAGATGCGCTATGCCCTTCCCTATCTTAATGAGAAGGAAACAGCCGACAACGCTGAACACCGTCCAGAAGGCGAATACCTTGTCGATCCAGTAATGTGCGTGCGCCTCATCCCTGGGCAGGACCACGTCAAAGATCACGACCGCAACAAGGTAGGCGATCAGAACCTTCTTCAGCGTCTTCATATTTTTTCTCAGGAGGTCAATGTATTTTACAAAGTCCATCTGCCGGCACCTCCGGAAGCGCTAAATCCTAAGCTCGAAATCCTAAACAAGCACGAATATTCAAAATTCAAATTGTTTTGAAAATTAGAGTTTACGTTCTTCACGGCATCAGCCTCCCGATAAGATTTACAAAGAACTCCGGGAAAAGGCCGAGCGCAACCGATATAAGAGAAGCAAGCACAATGGGCGCCACCATCGTGGCCGGCGCCTCTTTGATATCGCCCCGCTTCCATCCACCCCGTTTCCCCTGGAAGAAGGCCTTGAAGGTGATCGGTGCAAAATATCCGGCATTGAGGATCGTACTTGCCATGAGGACGATCAATATGGGGATGTTGTGTATCTCAAGGGCGCCGTTGAGGAGGTACCACTTGGAGACAAAGCCTGCGACAGGGGGCGCACCGATCATGCTCAATGACGCTATGGCAAAAGCGCCCATCGTGAAAGGCATCGCATAGCCTATCCCTTCCATGTCGCTTATCTTCCTCTTCTGGGTAGCAACAAATATCGCCCCGGCACAGAAGAAAAGCGTGATCTTGCTGAAGCCGTGGTTGACGATATGGAGGATGCCGCCGAGGATGCCTGACGGGTCAAGGAGCGCTACGCCAAGGACGATATATGAGAGCTGGCTCACCGTTGAATAGGCAAGCCTTGCCTTGAGGTCGTCTTTTGTAAGGGCTATGATCGACGCGAGCAGGATGGTGATGGAGACGAAATATGCCGTCCAGATGCCGAGGCAAAGGTTGTTTAAAAGCTCTACGCCAAATACGGAGAGCATGACCCTGGCGATGCAGAACACGCCGGCCTTCACGACCGCCACGGCATGGAGCAGTGCGCTTACGGGAGTAGGGGCGACCATTGCCGACGGGAGCCAGTTATGAAGGGGCATAATGGCCGCTTTTGCAAAACCGAAAAGAAACAGGATATACGCGACGGTTATCCAGGTGCTGTTTGCATCTTTCGTGAAAATACCGGTCAGTATATTATCTGAAAAATCGAGGGTCCCCGTCATGATGTACGTCAGGACCACCGCCGGGAGCAGAAGCCCCTTCGACGTCCCCATGAGGTAGACGATATACTTCTTTGCCCCTGCGTACCCTTCCGCATCCTGGTGATGCGCGACAAGGGGATAGGTGAAGATCGTGATGATCTCGTAGAACAGGTACAGAGAAAAGAGGCTCCCCGAATAGGAAACGCCCTGAGCCCCGAGGATCGCGATGGCGAAGCATGTATAGTAGCGGGTCTGGGCATGTTCATTGAGGGATCTCATGTAGCCGATATTATAGAAGGTGGCAAATATCCACAGAAACGACGAGACGATGCCGAATATCAGCGAAAGGGCGTCAACCCTGAAATTGATGGAAATGCCCGGCGCGATCGTCGATAGCGTATAGACGATCTTATTGCCGGCCATGATGTCCGGGATCATTGAGGCAACGGCGATAAAGGTAAGGATCGACCCCGCGATTGACCAGGACTCTCTTAGGTTCGGCCTTTTCTTTGAGAGCGAGATGAGCAGAGACGTCACGAGGACAATAATAATCGGTATGAGGGGCCTTATGCTCTCGATCTTCATGATCAGTCCTTCATCTCCTTCAATTTTGCTCCTTCAACGTGCCTGTATCTCCTTAAGATAAGTATGATGATCGCAAGGGCGATGGCGGCCTCAGCGGCGGCAATACCCATGATGAACAGCGTGAAGGCCATGCCGTAAGCGTTGTCGGGCGCGACGAACCTGTTGAAGGCCACGAGGTTAAGCCCCGCCCCGTTCATGATCAGCTCTATTGATATAAGCATGCTGATGAGGGTTCTCCTGTACACAACACCCAGTATCCCGCAGGCAAGCAGGGCCAGGCCAATAAAAAGGTATACATTCAGGCTGTTATAAAGCCCCATCCCTGTCATTTTTCACCTCTTGAGTAAAGGGAGAGCATAACGGCGCCGATGATGGCGACAACAATAACAAGGGAGATAAGCTCAAAGGGAAAAGTGAGCCTGTCGAAGAGAAGTCTTCCAATATCCTTTGTCGATATGGCAAAGGGCTTTGAAAGGACGGTCCATTGCGTCTTCAATATGACCTTCGCGAATACAAAGAAGGAGAAAAGGGCCACAACGGCAGCAAGGATAAATTTCAAGGGATAGGACCATTCCTTCGGTTTTTTATACAGCGGGCCGATAAGCATTATCGCGAAGGTAATAAGAACGGAAATGGCGCCGACATAGATCAGGATCTGCATCATCGCAAGAAATGGGGCATTAAGGTAGATATAGAGTCCTGCAATGCCGAACATGGTCGTCACCAGCCCCATCAGGGCATAGATGATAGACCCTGACAGGACCGTCATCAGGGCTCCGCCCAGCGTTATAAGGATAATGATAACGAATATAATGTCAGCGAAGATCATACCGCCTTCTTCCTCTTTTCATATTCTTTGACCAGGTCGTAATGAAAGTCTTCCCGCTTCAATCCCACAGGGTTATAATCATCCGAAAACTCAAGGGCATCAACGGGGCAGCTTTCCACGCATATGCCGCACTGGCTGCAGGTCGTGAAATCAAGGATATAGGATGTGGCGGTCTTTTTCTTTTCGCCCTCCTTCTTTTCGCCTTCGACCTTTTTTATCGAATGCGACGGGCAGTTCCTCTCACACATGCCGCAGACGATGCACTTTGTCCTGTCCGGGTTTTCCGGGTCTCCAACGAGCTTTGTGTGGCTCCGGAACCGGGGCGATATATTGACCGTCTCCCGCGGGTACTGGCATGTCACAACAGGGCTGAAGAAGGCCCTGATGGTCACGCCCATGCCGACGATCAGCGAATAGGCACCCTTGATTATGTCAGCGACAACCCTCATTCGTCAGCAACTCCCCGATGCAGTTAAATAACCAATAACCAAATTCCAAGCTCCAATTAATACCCAATATCCAATCACCGAATATCCAAACGTAAAACGGCAGAGCGCGGTTCCTGTTTGGTTATTGGGAAATTGATTATTGGTGATTATCTGGTGATTGGTTATTGGTGATTGGTCATTGAACATTATCATAGCTTCAGGATCCCTCCTGTTACGAGCAGGTTGAGGAAGGAGACCGGTATCAGTATCTTCCAGGAAAAATTAAGGAGCTGATCGAACCTCACGCGCGGGAATGTCCACCTGAACCAGAGCAGGACAAAAACGAGCAGGTAGGTCTTTATGAAGAACCAGACAACGCCCGGCAGTATGGGGCCCTGGTAGCCTCCGAGGAAGAACGTCACCGCGATGGCGCTGACGATGAACATGTTCGTATATTCCGCGAGGAAGAAAAGGGAAAAACGCATGCCCGAATATTCCGTGTGGAAGCCGGCAACCAGTTCGCTTTCAGCCTCCGGCAGGTCGAAAGGCGTCCTGTTCGTCTCCGCGACGCTGGCGACGAAAAAGATGAGGAAGGCGATAGGCTGATAGACCACAAACCACGCCCCTCTCTGCGCTTCGGCAATATCTCTGAGGGAGAAAGAGTTCGCCATCAGGATAACCGGCAGGAGCGCAAGCAGAAGCGGTATCTCATAGGCAATGTTCTGGGCAACGCTCCGTACCGCGCCTATAAGCGAATATTTGTTGTCAGAACCCCACCCGCCGATGAGTATGGAGAGAACCGTAAGAGATGAAAAGGCAAGGATGACAAGGATGCCCGTATTGATGTCTTTGACCTGGAGGAACCCGTCAAAGGGTATGACGACAAACGTCACAAGCACAGGAACAAAGATCAGCGTCGGGGCCAGGAAATAGAGGGGCTTCTCAACGTTTGCAGGCGTGAGCAGCTCTTTTCCCAGAAGCTTTACGCTGTCGGCAAAGGATTGGAGGAGGCCGAAGGGGCCTACCTCTTTTGGCCCTATTCTTCTTTGTATGTGGCCTGCCACTTTGCGCTCTGTCCATGTAAGCATAATGGCGTTGCCGAGGACAACGATGAAGACGCCCACAAGGCCTATCACCGTCCTTACCACCTCTTTCCCGACTATATTGACTATATTAATAATGGTGTCACACATTTTCTGTTACTCGTCCCTCGTTCCTCGAATCTCGTACCTCGGACCTTTCATCGATCTATCTCCGGCACAACAATATCATAGCTCCCGAGCGTCGCTATGGCATCGGCGATGAGCACTCCCCGCGAGAGGTGCGGGAAGGTCATAAGATTGGAGTAGGAAGGCACCCTCCATCTCATCCTGTAAGGCGTATCGCTCTCATCGCTAACAATGTATACGCCGGTTTCACCCCGCGTTGACTCCACGGCATTATAGATATCACCTTTTGGCGGTTTTAGTTTTTTCGGCACCTTTTCTGTCTTAAAAGGCCCTGATGGCAGCCGCTTTATGCCTTCTTCAATGATGTTGAGGCTGATCTCTATCTCTTTCATCCTCACCATGTAACGGTCCATGTTGTCTCCGATGTGCCCTGTCGGGATCTCGAAATCGATGCTGCCATACGCCGCATATGGTTCGACCTTTCTCATGTCGAAGGGTATTCCCGTGCTCCTGATGACCGGGCCTGAGAATCCGTATTTTTTGGCCTGCCCCTGCTCAAGGATGCCGATATTTTTCACCCTGTTTATAAAGATCACGTTGCCGGTGATAAGCTTGTCGTACATAACAAGCCGTTCCCGCATCCGTTCTATGAAACGCTTTGTAGCATCGATGAAGGTTTCTTCATTTATGTCATTATAAAGTCCGCCAAACCGGAAGTAGCAGTAGGTCAGCCTTGACCCCGTAACGTCCTCCAGGATATCGAGGATGTTTTCCCTGTCATCGAAGGCGTACATAAAGGGCGTCAGCGCCCCAAGGTCTGCGGGGAACGCGCCGAGCCATAAGAGATGGCTCGCAATCCTGTTCAGTTCACAGGTGATGGTCCTTATATATTTCGCACGCTCCGGTACCTCGATGCCGCAGAGCTTTTCCACGGCCTCCACGTATGCGAGATTGAACAGCAGGGCGCCGGGGTAGTCCATCCTTGCGGGGTTGGGCAGGAACTGCATGTAGCTTTTGTTCTCCGCCATCTTTTCGTGCATCCTGTGGAGGTAGCCAAGCACCGGCTCAGCGCTGATAAGGTACTCCCCGTCCATCTTCAGGACAACTCTGAGCACGCCGTGGGTGCTCGGATGCTGCGGGCCGAGGTTAATGAAGAAGCTATTCTCTTCTTCGTGAGGCCTGAAGGAATTAAGCAATTTTTTGTCACCATCGGGAACGGGAACATGCTGTTTTCGCAGCGGGTAATGTCCGATCTCCTCATGGAGAAAGAGATAGGTCAAATTCGGATGGCCTTCAAAGTAGACCCCGAAAAACTCATGAACCTCACGCTCATACCAGCGGGCTATGGTATAGATATTAGAAATCGTAGGCGCAACGGGCTTCACCGGGTCAAGCTTCAGCGTTACTTTGATCCGGCACAATTCCCTGTGCGTATTGAAAAAATAGACCAGCTCGAGGTAGTCCTGATAGTCGACGCAAAAAAGATCGACGATATAGAATTCTCTTTTATCAAGGAAATCGATTATGTTCAGGAGATTCCCCGTCCGTGCCTCTATTGAGAGATGATACCCCTGCTTTTCATAGGGGGCCTCGGTGATATCTACGCTTTTGAACTCTGCTTTAAATTCTTCTATAACCCTGTTTGTCATTGTCATCGGAACTGTAAATCCTAATTTCTAATTTCTAAATCCTAAACAATATCAAATGCGCCTACAGTGTCGGCATCACCATTTGGGTTCCGGAACAGGGAAGCGCCGCGTTCCCGTGATCTTTTCTTCCAGCTTCATGAGCCCTTCCAGCAGGCTTTCCGGCCTTGGAGGGCATCCCGGGACATATATGTCGACGGGGACGAGCAGGTCTACCCCCTCAACGAGATTGTACTGGCCTTCAAAAACAAAAGGGCCGCCGGATATAGCGCAGTTGCCCATGGCAATGACCCATTTTGGTGAAGGCATCTGCTCATAAAGGGTAACCAGTATGGGCGCCATCTTTTTTGTCACGGTCCCCGATACTATCATAAGATCGGCCTGCCTTGGGCTTGGCCTGAAGACCTCAGCTCCAAAGCGGGCAATGTCAAACCGCGCCATTGAAGCGCACATCATTTCGATGGCGCAGCATGCAAGGCCGAACGTTATAGGCCAGAGCGAGTTGGCACGCGCAAGATCGAGGATCTTGTCGAGGACGGCAAATTTTATGATAGGATCTTTCGTTTCCAGGTAAAAACTCCTTTTCCCCATGCATAGATAACTGCCAGCGCAAGGATAAGCACAAACACCATCAGAGAATAAAATTCGAATGCATTACCGCCCTTTGTGTAACTCAACGCAATAGGAAAAAGATAGAGGACGTCAACGTCAAAGGCGATAAATATCAGTGCATATATATAGTAATGTACGCTGTACCTGATCCACGCGTTCCCGAAGGGCTCAATTCCGCATTCGTAGGTAACAAAGGTCTTTTTGCCGACTGTCCTTGGTGCGAGAAGGTAAGCGATGATAATCGGCGAAATGGTGAAAATAACTGCAACCACTGCAAAGACTGCAACATGAAAAAATTCTTGTAAGGTTTGCATGCTGTTTATAATATCCAAAAATACTAAACTAATGTCAATACAAAAAGTGAAAAAATGTACAAACTATCAAATTGCTTTGAATCAGCCGCTGTCATAACCTGGCTGTTTCTCTATGCGGCATAGGAATACCCCTGTAATACCTCCATGCGCAGTTTAATATCAACAAAATATCGATATATTGTCAATACAAAAAGTGAAAAAATGTACAAACTACCAGTTCATGGCGATACATCAGTAAGGCGTGAGGCGGAAAAAAACAGCTCATGGCTGATAGCTTGTAGCAAATTCTAATTTCTAGTGTTTTGAATTTTGAACATTCGAATTTGTTTAGGGTTTCGATATTCGGATTTCGTGCTTGAGTTTGCTATGAGCTATCTCTGGGCCTTAGTTCTCTTTCACGACCTGTATATACTCGTAGCCTTTCAGGTGTTTGAGGAAGGCCTCTTTTTTCTCAGCGGGGACATTGATCCTGTACGTTCCCTTCGGCAGCCTGTACTTCCTGATCTGGAGGTTATATGTCCGGAAGGTCCTGTAAGGAAGCTCCATGGCCTTCGCAAGGATATTCGTGTGTATCTCCCTGTCGGTCTCAAAGGCAACCTCAACAAGCGAAAGAGGTTTGTACAGCTCCTTTTCGTCGACCCTGATGCCGTACCGTTCACGGTTCAGGATGATCTCTTTCATGGCAAGTACCCTGAAGATGTACCTCTCTGTCTCCTCGGGTAGATAGAGGTCAAGGAAATCCCTCGTCCCCTGATGCTCGATCGCCTCTTTCAATCGTGCGGGGCCGGCATTATAGGCAGCCATAGCGATCAGCCAGTCGCCGAACTCCCCGTATAGCCTCTTCAGATGCGTCAGCGCAGACCGCGTGGATTTTTTGATATTATACCTTTCATCGAGATGGTCGTTGATGGAGAGCCCTTCCCTCTTCCCTGTTTCTTTTATGAACTGCCATATGCCCGCAGCGTTTGCCCTCGACAGGGACCTGGGTAGCAGGTAGCTCTCCGTGATCGCGAGATAGATGAGGTCTGAAGGAAGAGCCATCTTCTGTATCTCTTCGTTGATCATGCTCATGTATTGAAGGTACCGTTTTACGATAAGCGTCAACAGCCCTTTGTTTTCGAGAAGCTGGAAGAGCTCCCGCTCGAAGCGGTCGCGCACGTCTTCCCTGTATATGGGGATCTTCTTGTAGCAGAGCATAAGGTTTTCCGGCATCGCGTCGAGGTTGAAGATGTCGACCTCTCGCTGCAGCTTCATAACGTCCTTCTCGAGGTCTCCGATCCTTTTCTCGGGCGAACCAACCCCCCTCTTCTGCGCCGCCTGCGCACCCGCCTCCGTATAGACAGCCAAAAGCATCATAATTATCACAAATGCCACTACGCATATGCGCATAAACACAAGCTCATGGTTTTTACGATCTTTTAACGCTGAACGCTGAACGCCGAACGCCGAACTCTTCATGCTCCTTCCTTCACCATCCTGGCGAGAATGGAAGCCCTGTTCGCCATCCGTTCCATGAGATTCTTTATGTCGACCTGCACTGAGCCAAGGTTCTCATATTTCTTTCTGTATATCGCCTCGAGCTCCTTTCGCCAGTGCTCAACGATCTCGATCTCTTTCTTGTCCATTTCGATCTCCAATTTTTTCTTCAGCTCCCTCATGAGCTTCTCATTCATCTCCATAGGCTTCCTCCTTTCGTTTCACGATATAACGGTAGATGAGGATCAGCACAACAACCAGGACAAGGACGGCAGGTATGATAATGGTCTCATATTGTTTAATGTCATCGACAAAGACAACGACAACCTTCCCGAACAGATAGCCGATCATAGAGACTATAATGCTCCACCCCATGGCGTTGACGATATTAAAAAGGACGAATTTGCTCATCTTCATGTTCGTGCAGCCGAGAAGGATGAGGATGACCGCCCTGATGCCCACCAGGAACCGTATGAGGAAGATGATAAAATTGCCGTATTTATGAATGACTTTGTTTGCCAGCGGGACCTTGTTGCGGACAAACTCGTACCGCTCAATAAAATTTTTGCCGAAATATTTCCCAAGGGTAAAAAAGGTAAAATCGCCGATAAAGGTGCCGATAAAGGCATAGAGCATAACCATGTAAATATTCATGTAGCCGAGCTTTGCGAAGATGCCGCCGATGAGGACCGTCGTCTCGCCTTCGAGGAACGTGCCTACCGATATGCCGATGTACCCGTATTGCGCTATGTATGTTTCCATAAGCCCTTTTTCGGTAAATCATTGTATATAGATTTTCCCCGAGAGGTCAAATAAAACATTTTCCTTTCAGCTATGCGCTGCGCGCTGCTATGCGTCATCCGCGCGCTTTCTTGCCTCTTTCTTTTCAACGATCTTCATGAGCATGATGCCGACCTCGTAGAGGACGTAGGCGGGAACAGCGAGGAGCATCATGTTGTACACGTCAGGCGTGGGCGTGATCAGCGCCGCGGCGATAGTAATAAAAAGGGCCGCGTATCTTCTTGTCTTTGTGAGCGATCTTGATTTCACCAGGCCCATTTTGCTCAGCACAAGGAGAACGATCGGCACCTCAAAGGTAACGCCGAAGGCAAAGATCATTGCGGCGCAGAAAAGGACAAACCGCTGGACCGATATCATCGCCTTGATAGCGCCGCCCTCGTATCCGACAAGGAACTTTATCCCCGAAGGGAGAACGACATAATAACAAAATATGCTTCCCCCGTAAAAAAGAACGATAGCGAAGAGGACAAAAAGGTAGCCGTAGGCCGGCTTAATGCCCGTCGCGCCATGGAATTGGCGCCAGGCGAGGTAGATGATCACTGGCAATGCAAAAAACGCACCGGCGTACACGGCTACCTCAACGGTGGTAAGAAAGACCTCCGGAAGGCTCAGGTAATAAACCTTGATCCCGGCTGTCTTGAGGAGAAGCCCGATGAGTTCCTTTGAAAAGAAAAAGCTTCCAATCCCTGACAGGAAGGTCACGATCAAGGCGCTGACAATAAATCTCCTTAATCCGGTTAATAAAGAAAAGATTTTTTCTCTTTCCATGGAAGCTCAGCCCTGGAGGTACCGAGAGAGATGATATATTTGAGCGCATCGTCTGTATTCATGTCGAGGAATATCAGCTCCTCTTCTTTCGCCATGATGAGATAGCCTGATGTCGGATTCGGAGTGGTCGGGACAAAGACAGAGCAGAGGCTCCTGTCTTCAAGCTTGATGCGTTTTGTAACAAACCCTAATGCGTACCTGCCCTGAAAGGGGAAATCAATGAGCACGACCTCGCGGAAGGACTTGATCTTTTCCGACGAAAAGGCGTCCGTCATGTCCTTCACGGAACCGTAGATCCCTTTGATAAAGGGTATCTTTTTAAGAAAGGTCTCGCCGTATGCAAGCAGGGTCTTGCCGAAGTAGTTCGACGCCACAACGCCTGTAACATAAACGATAATAATAAACACGATAAAACCCGTTCCAGGTATATAGATTGCGTGCCCGATGATCTGCAAAAGTATGTTCCTGATTACAGGCGAAACCATTGCCTCTATGGATGAAATGATGAGGTAGACGATGTAGATCGTAACGATAAGGGGGATAAGGATGAAGAGGCCGGTGATGAATTTTGTCTTAAGGTGTTTGGAAAGGTCCATAATTTCGTAATACTATAATCGAACACGGGCAAAGTCAAATCATTTAGGAGATAGCTGTCAGCTTCCAGCTATCAGCGATCAGAAAAATACCCAATCACCAATAACCAAGCTCCAATTAATTACCAATACCCAATATTCAATAACCAAAAAAGACTTGCCGCATTGTTTCCCGTTTGGATATTCGGTCATTGGTTATTGGATATTATTTGGTGATTGATGTTTGGTTATTGATTATTCGATATGCCAAGCTCTTGTCTTGAGCAAACCGCTCATTACCTAAGGGTTTGAAAAAACCTTCTCAGTCCTTCGGCGTTGTCGATGGGGTCGTAGCAGGTATTCCCGACGCAGGGAATGATGGTGCCGCTGTCGCCGCCGTAACGGATCGTCGTATAGGGATAGAATGTTCTCAGGGCTTCCATTGCAAGGGGGGACATGGGCTGCGCGGAGATATCGAGCTTCAGCATGTGGAAGAAGGCGTCTATGGCGCAGAAGTAGTATCCGGCGTGGAGCCCTATGATCCGGGCCTGGGAAGCAAAAAGCTTCAGCGAACTCTCGGCAAGATACCGGTATCTGTCATCGCCGGTCATGAGAGAGAGCTTTACGAGAGCCATGATCGCGAGGGCGTTCGCTGACGGACGCGGTATATCCTCCACACCTTTCAGGCGTGTACCGACAACCTCTTCGTCGGTATCAAAAAAACCTCCCTTTTCCTCATCCCGAAAAAGCTCTATGCACCTGTCCATAAACCTTTGCGCCTTTTCCAGATACGCAGCGCCGCCTGTTGCCTCATATGCCGACAGCAGCGCGTCGACAAGATAGACATAGTCATCGAGCAGCGCCTTCACCCCTTCGGAGTGGCATAAGCGGCCGTCTGCAGCATTGATCTCCAGTATTCGCCCGAGGCCCTTCAGCGCACGGTCCCTGATCGTTTCATCCTGCAACACCCTGTAGGCCTTGAGGCAGGCGGCGATCATCATGCCGTTCAAGGATGTGTAGAGCGCCTTGTCTATAAAAGGCTTTGTGCGCTTATCCCGTTCTGAAAGGAGCTTTGCCTTGCCCTGCCGGATAATGGTTTTTACGGCCTCACCATCCATGCCGACCTTTTCAGACAGTTCCCCGATGCTCATCGTCGCGGAGAGCACCTTCTTTTCAGGGTCGTGGTGGACGGCATTTGCTGCGTGGAGAAAATAGAGAGAGAGGACCTTGTATTCATCTTCGTTGAGCGCCCCTTTGAGATCCTCGTCGGTCCAGATAAAATAGCCGCCTTCATCGTCAGGCGTAACGTCCGCGTCCATGCTTGCGTAAAAACCGCCGTCAGGATGAGAAAGCTCTTTATTGACAAAACGGAGTATGCCCTCTGCGACCTCCCTGTAGCGGCTGTCGCCAAAGAGAGAATATGCGTCGATGTAGTTCCTTAAAAGCCATGCGTTGTCGTCTGTCATCTTTTCAAAGTGAGGAACGGCCCAGGCCTCATCCGTCGAGTACCTGTGAAACCCCCCGCCAAGCTGGTCGTGGAACCCGCCGTTCGCCATACCATCAAGCGTCTTTTTCAGAAGGCCGCCGAGCCCTTCTTCTCTCGTGAAAAAATACCGGTTCAGCAGGAACTCGACTGCGCCCGACATGGGGAACTTGGGGGCCTTGCCAAAACCTCCGTAGAGCTTGTCTATATGGGAAAGCATGCCCTGCGCCGCGCTGCCTGCCATTTCCGCGCTGATCTCGCCCGGCGCCGCATCCTGCTGATTGAGGAAGGCAACAAATTGATTACTTTGCTCATTGACCTCGTCCTTCTTCGTTCTGTAAAGCTCGCTTATGGCAAGGAGGATGGTCTTGAATCCCGCCCTGCCGTACATATCAACAGGCGGGAAATAGGTCCCCCCGTAAAAAGGCTTTTTGTCGCCTGTGAGAAAGACGCTTAAAGGCCAGCCGCCGGAAAAGCCCATAGCAGCCACGGCCTGCTGGTACCTCCTGTCGATATCCGGCCTTTCGTCGCGGTCCAGCTTTATGGCGATAAAGTTCTCATTCAGGATACCCGCTACCTCATCGTCATAAAAGGATTCCTTTGCCATCACGTGGCACCAGTGGCACCATATCGCGCCGGAGCTTAAGAAAACCGGCTTGCTTTCTCTCTTTGCCTTTTCGAATGCCTCCTCGGACCAGGGGAACCAGTCTATCTTCTGGTTCGCGGCATGCTGAAGATAGGCGGATCTTTCTTTCACAAGCCTGTTCATTCATTCCTCACTTGAATGCCCCGAGTTGGCATGGGGATATCTTTATCTTCATCTTCTCACACACTGCCGAGACGGTAGCCCTGGATACATTAAACCTTTTCGCAATGTCCCATGCGGCAGAGCATGCAAGCAGGCCGTTCACAAGGGCCGACCTGATGGCCGGCTCAAAATCCGGATCTATTGTATCGGGCAGCGCAGGGATCTTTTTCTCTTTCCCGTGTCCGAAAAGGCCGAGCTGGCACTTTATTATGCGAACCTCGAGCAGGTCGATCGCGGTGCCCACTTCGTCCGGAGCTACATTCAGGGCCGCTGCAATACTGTGTGCTTCGGCGCAGGATATTCTATTTTCAGATATCTTTTCCTTTATCTTTGCGGCGACCGCCTCATTCAATTTCGCGCCGCGCCTCTTTCCCGCATAATTTCCTGCATCTTCGTGTGTCATTTTTTATCCTCCTTATATCCTTATCGATATGAAGCAAAAAGTTTACCACATTTCACATTTTACCTTTCACATTTCACGGAGTTCATCGCCTTGCGCCTTGCGCCTCGCGGCTTACGGATGTTCGCTACAAGCCGGCATGTATGAGCAGTACGGCTCTTCTCCGAGCATGTCGCCGCGGAGCTCATAGGCGCGCGCCCTGCACCCGCCGCAGATGGCGAGGAATTTGCAGGCGCCGCATTTGCCCTGGTACGACCTGAGGTCCCTGAGCTTCGCGAAGACCGGCGATCCCTCCCAGACCTTCTGTACGCCTTCTTTTCTTACATCCCCGGAATCCATTTCAAGATACCCGCACGGCTGGGCGACCCCTTTGTTGGATATGAACATGAAGCTTTTTCCCGCGAGGCACCCGGCGCTCTTCGGAGCGTCGCCCTTCTCCTTCACGATCCTGTAATAGTGCGGCGCGCAGGTCACCTTCATCTCCAGCTCGTTCTTCTTTTCTGTCGTATAAAGCCATTCAAGGACGTCTTCGTACATCTTTGCGTTCAGCTCTTCGCCCCGCAGCCCTTCCCCCCTGCCCACGGGCACAAGGAGGAATACGTGCCATGCGACAGCGCCTGCTGCCTTGACAAATTCATATATCGCCCCGAGGTCGCCCACGTTCAGGCGGGTAACGGTGGTGTTGATCTGGAAGGGCAGGCCGATCTCCTGCAATACCTTTCCCGCCTTCACCACGGCATCGAAGGAGCCCTGGACGCCCCGGAATGAATCGTGAGAACGGCTGTCCTTTCCGTCAACGCTCATGCTAACCCTTTTAATGCCCAGTTTCTTGAGCCTCAGCGCCTTATCTCTATCGAGGAGCGTCCCGTTGATTGCGATGACAAGCCTCAATCCCTTCTCATTGCCGTACCGGATGATCTCGAAGAGGTCCTCTCGCATAAGCGGCTCTCCGCCCGTGAGGATGACCGTCGGTGTTGCAAAAGAGGCGATGTCGTCGATGATCTTTTTACATTCTTCTGTTGTCAGTTCACCTTGATGGGGGCCGAGGGTCGCCTTTGCCCTGCAGTGGATGCAGTTCAGGTTGCAGTTTCTGGTCAGCTCCCATGCGACCATCCTCAGAGGGAATTCTCTCTCGCCCATCTTCCTATGTCCTTGGCAAAATAGGTGATGACCATATCCGCCCCTGCCCTCCTGATGCTGACCGTGGCCTCGAGGACGGCCTTCTGATAATCGAGATGGCCCTTCGTTGCGGCGGTCTTTATCATTGTATACTCGCCGCTCACGGAATAGGCGGCAAGGGGTATGTTGAACGTCTGCCGCGCCAGGGCAAGGACATCGAGGTAGAAGAGCGCCGGCTTTACCATGATGATATCCGCGCCTTCCTCGATATCGAGGCGGATCTCACGAAGGGCCTCCCTCTGGTTCGGAGGGGCCATCTGATATGACTTCCTGTCGCCAAACTGCGGCGCTGATTCGGCGGCATCCCTGAAAGGGCCGTACATGGCAGACGCGTACTTTGCCGCGTAGCTCATAATCGGGATCGCCTGGTGACCGTTGCTGTCAAGGATATTGCGGATCGCCTTAACCCTGCCGTCCATCATGTCAGAAGGCGCCACCATGTCGGCGCCCGCCCCGGCATGCGTCAGCGCGCTTTGCGCGAGGAGCTTCAATGTCTCGTCGTTGTCCACTTCGCCGTCCCTCACGACCCCGCAGTGGCCGTGGCTCGTATATTCGCACATGCATACATCGGTAATAACGAGGATGTCGTCGCCGAAGAGCTTCTTGATGCGCTTTGTTGCATTCTGGATGATCCCGTTCTCGTCATAGGCGCCGCTTCCTGTTTCATCTTTCCTTTCAGGGATGCCGAAAAGGAGGATGGCCGGTATGGAAAGGCTCGCCACGTCCTCGATCTCGCGCATAAGCCCTTCAATGGAGAACTGGTATATGTCGGGCATGGACGGGACGGGAACCTTCTCCTCGTGCATCTCCTTTACAAAGAGCGGGTAGATGAGGTGCTGCGGGGAGACGGTTGTCTCCTCGATCATCTTTCTGAATTTCTCGTTCTTTCTCAGCCTTCTTGGTCGGTATTCAGGAAAGTTCATGATTGCTCCTTTGCCTTATGCTGATGGCTGATAGCTGTCAACTGATCTCTTGATCCGTTAAGTAGCACTGTGGGTCTTCTGCCCAGACATCGCCTGTTGCCGCCTCCGCGCGCACCCGGAAATTGCCCCCGCAGATGCTAAGCCACCTGCACCGGGCGCACCTTCCTCCCACGTATCTCTTTTTCTCTTTCAGCTTTGCCATGAGGTCATTTCCGGTGTCCGTCCAGATCTCGCCGAAGGGCCTCTCCCTTACATTGCCGAAGCTGTAGTGCCTCCAGAACTGGTCCGCATGCACATTGCCTTCTTCGTCGACGCAGGCGATCCCCACGCCGGATGCATTGCCCTCGTTCATCATGAGGAGCTCGTAGACCTCTTTTGCCCGCGCCGGATCTTCCTGCTGAAGCCGCATGTAGACATAAGGGCCGTCGGCATGGTTGTCGACGGTGAGCACCTCGATCGGCTTGCCTTTATCGAAAAATTCCTTTGTCCGGTCCATGATGTCATCCACCACCTTGCGTGCTTCGTTGTGGGCAAGGTCGTCGTCTTTGAGCTTTGACCCCCGGCCCGAATAGACAAGGTGGTAGAAGCATACCCGTTCAATGCCCTCTTCCCCGATGAGGTCGAATATCTTCGGTATCTCCTGATAGTTTCTTTTATTTATGGTGAACCGCAGGCCTACCTTGATGCCTGCCTTCTTCGCGCTCCTCAAGCCTGCGAGGGCCTTTTCGAAGGCGCCCTTTTTGCCCCGGAAGAGATCATTGACAGCACCGATGCCGTCGAGGCTGATGCCGATATAGGAGAGCGACGACCGGGCAAACCTCTGTGCCTTCTCTTCTGTAATGAGCGTTCCGTTCGTCGAGATCACGGCCCGCAGGCCCTTTTTCACTGCATGGTCTACCAGCTCCGGCAGGTCCTCCCGCAGGAGCGGCTCCCCGCCGGAAAAGAGGACCACCGGCACGCCGAACTGCGCCAGGTCGTCGATCAGCCTCTTTCCCTCTTCGGTTGACAGCTCATTGCCTTTGTAATCCTCGCCCTCTGCAAGCGCGTAGCAGTGGACGCATTTCAGGTTGCACCGCTTCGTCATGTTCCAGACGACAACGGGCTTCTTGTCTTTCGAGAACTGGAGGAGGTGCGAGGGGAGCTTGCCCGATTCCCTTCCGTAGCGGAGCGGGTCCGATGCCTCGACAGCCCCGCAGTAGAGCTTCGAAATGCCGATCATTCTGTAATTGTGTGCATAAAACGGAAAAAAGTCAACGTTCGAAGCCGGGAATTTCTCACACGCCGCTTAATCCCTGGGCTTTTCTTTCACAAGCAACGAGCTGATGACATATGCTATGGTTGTGGCGAAAAGGAGCAGAAAGGCCGTCTTATATCCCTGGGGGAGGTATTTTCCGTCAACCTTGCCGCCCATATCCATGAAGTACCCGATCAGGGGCTGGTAGATGATCCCTCCCAGGAACCCGAAGATGTTTACGCAGCTCACCGAGGTGCCCGCCATTTCAAGAGGGAAGAGCTCTTTTGTGGCAGTAAAGCAGATGACGGACGACGCGCCGATAAAAACCCCTATCAAAAGAAAAAAGGCATAGAGGACCGGGACCGGCAGCGACTGATAGAAGAAATAGAAGAAAGCCCATTCCACTACGGTTATGAGGGCGCTCCCGAAAAGGACCTTCTTTCTGCTTCCCAGAATATTATCGGAAAGGTACCCCAGCAAGGGGCTTCCCACCACCATCGCGATTGCGACCATTGAAAGGATATTTCCGATGGCGGGCGTTGAGAGGCCATAAATGTCACGCAGGTAGGGCCCTGCCCACAGGCCGGTAAAGCTGAAGAGGATGGAGCCGTTGCAGAAACAATAGAGAGCGAGCGGCCAGAAGCGCGGGGTTGAGAAGACCATTCTTATCCCTGCCAGAAGGCTCATCTTTTTTGGGGCAGCGTCGGGCTCTGCATGGGCATTGATCTCGGGAAATCCCTTCTTTTTTGGCGAATCGACCAACAGGAGCCACGTAAGGATAGAGAATATTAGCGTGATGCCGCCAATGGCAATGAAGCCGGCCCGCCAGCCAAAATTCTTCGCTGCCAGCGCAAGAGGCGTTGAGGCCGACAGCCAGCCGATGCCTCCCACAGCCATGAGTGCCCCGGAGATCTTTGCATATTCCCTGGGCCTGAACCACACGGCAAGGGTCTTCATTGCAGGCACAAATATCCCCGAGAGGCCCAGCCCTACAACGATGCGCGACAAAGTGGCGATGCCGAAATTCGGAGAAAGCCCGAACATGAGGGCGCCTGCCGCGCCGAGGAGCGAAAAAAACGTGACCGTCTTCCGTGGACCCCAGGAATCAGCCAGAAGCCCCACCGGCACCTGCATGAGCGCATAAGGGTAAAAATAGCCCGAGGCGAGCACGCCAAGGGAGGTGGCGCTGATCGAGAACGTCTCTGCAAGGTCCTGGGCGACTATGGCTGGGCAAACCCTGTGGAAATAGACAAAAAGGTACTGCAGCGCCAGGATCGTGAAGATCACCCAGCGATAGCGCATTGCCGCCTTTATTGTCCGCTCCATTTGTCCCCCTTTTTCTATGATAGCCCAACAACAATGTTCCGCAGTATAACAAAAGCGCCTGCAAGCGTCAATCATGGAGGCCAGGCGGCGGGAAACCCCGGATGCTCGTCACTCGATACTGGATTCTCGTTACTGGATACTTGATACTGGCCTGATACATTGCAAGAAGCGAGAGACGAGGTGCGAGGAACAGGTTTTGTCTGTGTACTGACTGCTGTGTGCTGACCGCTGATGGCTATTCACTATCGACTGCCTTTATAGGGTTTATATTCAGAGCGATTTGTTGTATAACATGGCGGCGCCGTACAGCTAGAAAAAAAGACCCCATAAGGACAGGTTAACAGCATGAAGATTTATAAACTGCACACTACCGGCGGGAAAAAGGAAGATGTCCCGGCCTCGCCGGACAGCATGCCATTCGGGAAATACAAGGGGCAGCGCATCGACACGCTTCCCGACAGCTACCTTATTATGCTCGCGGACGACTTCAAGAGCGACAGGCCCGGCGTTCCCATCAGCCAGAGGTTCACCTTCAAGGTGCCCCTCGACATTATCGCAAAGGCAAGGAAGGTCCTCGAGAAACGGGGGTATCGCAAAAAAGGCACACGGTGGGAGAGGGGATGACGTTGAATACAATCCGGCACGAAGGCTGTTGCAAAGCACGCAACTATGTGGTATTGTAAGCACATTCGGGGCGTGGCGCAGCATGGTTTAGCGCGCTTGCCTTGGGAGCAAGAGGTCGCTGGTTCAAATCCAGTCGCCCCGATTTAAGATCACCCTTTTCTCTCTTTACGCCATGAATTACTTCATGCCAAATTTTTTTTCTGGACGAGCATTCGCGCCTGGCGCATGATATGAGCATAGAGCGATTAAAAAAGGAGTACCCAAAGAAGTTCGCCTCCGAGAAGGCGATATTCAGCAACATCCATCCCGGCGACAGGATATTCATCGGCACCGCCTGCGGAGAACCCCAGTATCTCGTGCAGGCCCTCATAAAATATGTTGAGGCCAACCCCAAGGCCTTCTTCGACGCTGAGGTGCTTCATATCTGGACCCTCGGCGTTGCGCCCTATACGAATGAAAAATTCGAACGCAACTTCCGCCACAATTCATTCTTTATCGGCGACAATACCAGAGATGCGGTCAACAGGGGTTTTGCCGATTATACGCCCATATTCCTCTCTCAGGTCCCTCACCTTCTCCGCCGCAAGATCATCCCCATCGATGTGGCCCTCGTCCAGACTTCGCCGCCCGACGAGCACGGCTATGTCAGCCTCGGCATAAGCGTCGACATCGTGAAGGCTGCCGTCGAGAACGCGTCGCTTGTCATCGCCCAGATGAACCACGCCATGCCCCGCGTCCACGGCGATACCTTTATCCACATCAACGATATTGACTATATCGTTTCCTGCGATGAGCCGCTGCTTGAATATGAGGCGAGCATACCCGGCGATATCGCCGGGCGCATCGGCAGACACGTTGCCCGGATAGTTGAGGACGGCGATACGATCCAGGTCGGATACGGGAGCATTCCCAACGCCATACTCGCGGCGCTTGGGCATAAAAAGAACCTTGGCGTCCATACCGAGCTTTTCACGGAAGGCATAGCGGAGCTTATGAAGCAAGGGGTTATCACCAACACGGAGAAATCCGCTGATCGCGGCAAGGCCGTGGCAGCATTCTGTATGGGAAAAGGGGAGACGTACGCCTATATTCACGATAATCCCGGGATCGAGTTCAGGGCCATAGACTACACGAACAACCCTGCAACCATCGCAGGCATCAGGAACATCACGGCCATCAACAGCGCCCTCGAGATCGACCTCACGGGACAGGCGACGGCTGAATCCATCGGCAGGACATTCTACAGCGGCATCGGCGGTCAGGCCGATTTCATGAGGGGCGCAGCCCTCGCGCCGAACGGGAAGACCATTCTCGTCCTCCAATCGACAGCGCAGGACGGCGCGGTATCAAGGATCGTCCCGTTCCTGAAGGAGGGCGCAGGCGTCACCCTTACGCGGGGAGACATCCACTATGTCGTTACGGAATACGGCATCGCCTATCTCCACGGAAAAAACATACGGGAGCGCGCCATGGCGCTCATCTCCATCGCCCATCCCAGGTTCCAGCCTGTGCTGATAGAAGAGGCAAGGAAGCTTGCGCTCATTTACAAAGACCAGGCCTATATTGCAGGGAAAGGCGGCGAGTACCCTGAGGAGCTCGAGGCGTACAGGACCACCGGGTCGGGCACCAGGGTCTTTCTCAGGCCGGTGCGCATAAGCGACGAGCCGCTCCTGAAGGACTTCTTTTATTCACTTTCGGAAACAACGATCTACAAGAGGTTCATGTCCGCGCTGACGAACATGCCTCATGAAAAGCTCCAGGATTTCTTTGTCGTCATCGACTATACAAAGCAGATGGTAATCCTTGCAGTATTTGAAGATAAAGGGCGGGAGGTCATCGCAGGCGTCGGCCAGTTCAAGGGCAATGAGGGGAGCCATACCGCGGAGGTTGCGCTCATGGTAAAGGATGATTACCAGAACCAGGGTATCGGGACAGAGCTTCTCACCCACCTTACCTTCATAGCAAAAAGGCAGGGGCTTCTCGGATTTTCTGCAGAGGTGCTTAAGGAGAACAGGGCAATGCTCCACCTCTTTGAGAAGCTTGGCTTCCATATGGAAAAAGAGACGCTGCCGGAGGCCTATACCCTGCGATTAGGATTTCGAACTTCGTAAGGGCACTTCTATTTATGAATATCCAGATATTCGGTACATTAAAATGCCAGGGCACGAAGAAGGCGATAAGGTATTTCAAGGAGCGAAGGATACAGTTCCAGTTCATCAACTTGGCAGAAAAGGGGATGAGCAGGGGCGAGCTGCATAAGGTAGCGGCTGTTACAGGTATGGACAACCTGATCGACAGGGAAGGCAAGGAATATACCAGGCGGGACCTCAGATATCTCATTCACAATACCGAGGAAGAACTTTGCAACGATCCTTTGCTTTTCAAGACCCCGATCGTGAGGAACGGCCACAAGGTCACGGTCGGCTATATGCCCGATGTGTGGAAAGAGTGGGCCGAGAACGAAAAAACTATTAAATAAATGTTGCAATCGTTCCCTTTTTATGTGACAATAGTTATGGAGTTTAGGAACATTTGTTAGTAGTGACCGCAGAAATCTTCATTTTTGTCGTATCTTCATAACACAGTTCCGTATTAATCCACATTCTAAAAAGGAGGTAAGTCGATATGGCTAAAGGAACTGTGAAATGGTTCAACGAGTCAAAAGGTTTTGGTTTCCTTACTCAAGATGACGGCACAGATGTGTTTGTTCATTATTCAGCCATTCAGAGCAGCGGTTTCAAATCCCTGTCTGAAGGCGAGCAAGTGACCTTTGACGTTGTCAACGGCCCGAAAGGACCCGCGGCAGCAAACGTAACAAAAGGCTAAGCCTACCAAGGCAGGTCCGGGCATCCGGACCTGCCTTCTATTTTTGGGGCTCACGTCGCCCCCTCCAGCAGCAAAGCTGCCGGAGCCTTCCCCTCTCGCCCAAGAATGGGCTACAGAATATCTGTGCTCACGTCGCCCCCTCCAGCAGCAAAGCTGCCGGAGCCTTCCCCTCTCGCCCAAGAATGGGCTACAGAATATCTGTGCTCACGTCGCCCCCTCCAGCAGCAAAGCTGCCGGAGCCTTCCCCTCTCGCCCAAGAATGGGCTACAGAATAT
>Ga0228535_1000588_pt1 | contig 93324 bp, 88 predicted proteins | sample SJ1metagenome_FD_168457 | JGI IMG/M metagenome (GOLD analysis project Ga0228535, IMG submission 168457) | Enriched culture of PCE-dechlorinating microbial communities from Ithaca, New York, USA - SJ1 | ecosystem: Engineered > Modeled > Simulated communities (microbial... > Unclassified | place...
GTCAGCGACCGACGCAATAACCGGTGACACCACGCTGGTTGTCTCCGGCACGGCGGAAGCGGACGGGGAGGTAAAAGTATATTGTGACGATGAGTTGATTGGCACGGCCTCGGTGTCCGGTATCGGGAACTGGAGTTATGACTATTCGGGGACGTCTTTAAACGACGGTATCTATGTCTTTACGGCGGACTGCACCGACGCAGCCGGCAATACGGGCGAGCAATCGGCGGAGTTCACCGTGACGGTGGATACTACGCCTCCGGCGGCGCCGACAGTATCCGCGATAAGCAGTGATACAGGTGTGTCGGCGATCGACGCAATAACCAATGACGCCACGCTGGTTGTCTCCGGCACGGCGGAGGCCGGCGGGGTAGTGGCTGTACTCCTCAGCGGGGACGAAATCGGCTCCTGCAACGTTAACGGGATGGGAGCCTGGAGCTACGACTATACTGCGGTCATTTTGACCGACGGGGCTTATGTATTTACCGCCACCTGCACCGACAGGGCGGGAAACACCAGTTGCGAAGCGGAAGCTTTGCCGGTGACCATTGATATAGACTCCCCGGCGGAACCGATTATCACCGGAATAAGCGACGATGCCGGAACTTCGGGCAGCGACGGAATTACGAACGATAATACAATCAGCATCAGCGGCACGGCGGAAGCCGGCGGGACGGTGGAAATTCACCGTGGCGGCAGCCCCATCGGCACGGCTGTGGTGTCCGGGGTCGGAGCTTGGACATTCGATTATTCGGGAACCTCTCTAGATGACGGGACTTATGTCTTCACGGCGGACTGCACCGATGCAGCCGGGAACACCGGGGCAAAGTCAACCGACTTCACGGTAACAGTAGATACAGCCGCTCCGGAAGCACCCTCCGTGCCTGACCTCAGTGCGGAGTCGGACAGCGGTGCATCGGATGAGGATAATCTTACCTCCGATACGACCCCAACTCTGACCGGCACCGCCGAGGCAGCTTCCATCGTAACGGTTTACGACGAAGAGGCGATGCTTGGCACTGCGACTGCGGCGGCTGAAGGCGACTGGAGTTTCACTGCCCCGGCGCTGACCGACGGAGCGCACGCTGTATATGCCACGGCCACCGACCCGGCCGGGAACACCGGCGCTGTTTCCGCTCCCCTGTCCTTTACCGTTGACACCGCGCCGCCGGTGATCGCCATTCAGGGAAGTTCCACGATATCTATCAGAAGAGGACGGGAATACATCGATGCCGGGGCAACAGCCCTGGATATGGTTGACGGGGATGTCAGCGCCGGACTGAATACGCTAAATCCGGTTGATACCGGCATAAAGGGAACATATACGGTGACATACAGCGTTACGGACCGGGCCGGGAATACGGCCCAGGCGATAAGAACCGTGGCCGTGACCGTACCCAAAAAGGAACAGACCGGGCCGCTGCCGGAGTCCATCCTGACGGTATTCGATGTCAGCGCAGTCACGCCGGACGATATGATCTTGAGCCAGTCGCTGCGCGATGGCGGCGGAGCCGATATCGACCTGGTCGCCGATCCGGACGCTACGGCGGTAATCTCGGCCGGTGTAATCGAGGCCTTGGCGAAGAACGACCTGAAGCTGACGCTGGAGAGCACTGCCGTGCAAATCGAATTTCCATCCACGGTCTTGAGCGGACTCAACCAAGGTGATGCAACCGATACGGGTGCGCAAAGCTTTGAGATAACCGTCCGGGAGTTATCACCGGCTGAGGCGGAAGAAGTTATGGCTGCCGCTTTATCCGGCGGAAACAGCGGTTTCTTCACCGTCGGAGGGACAATGGTCGACCTTTCGATCCAGATGCTCCGGTCAAGCGCGGCCGGAACGGATAAAGCTCCCGTTGCCGGCTTTGCCGAGCCGGTCAGGATTACTATCGACCTGTCCGCGCTGGGAGAATTAAGTCCTGGGCAAATAGCGGCGCTCACCGGGGTCAGGTATGAGACGGATGCTGCCGGGGCGATCAAGGTAGTGAAGCTGGGCGGGCGCTATGACCCACTGACAAGAACTTTCTCCTTCTATACCGAAAGGTTCAGCCGGTACGGCGTGCTTGGTGCGGAAAGAATCGCCAATATTATTTTGACGCTGGAGAAGACCGAAGCAACGGTAAACGGAGCGAGCCGGCTGCTCGATGCGGCGCCGCTGCTTCGGCAGGGCAGGACGCTGGTGCCACTGCGGTTTGTCGGCGAGGCGTTCGGGGCTTACGTGGAATGGCAAGTGAGCACCGGGACCGTGTTGATTGTCCTGGATGGGATGAAACTTGAGCTCAAGCTCGACCGGACAGTTCCGGGCCTGGATGTGCCCCCGCTGGTACTCGGAGGCCGGGCGATGGTCCCGATCCGTTATATTTCCGAGGCGTTAGGCGGATATGTGCAGTGGCTGCCGGCGAACCGGGAGATCGAGATCGTCCGCTAGACCCGAAGCAAAACAAACTATGAAGAAGCATCGCTTATTGCCGGAAGCAGAGGCGGAGAGATGCTTCTTTTTATGCGAAACAACGGGAAAAGCCGCCGGCCAGCGGGCCGGGCCCCGATTGAAAAAAATTCACCGTTATACTTCATTCTGTCTTGACAAGATGACAAACGTGCAGTATTCTGAAAGTAGAATATTACGAATAATGAAATATTCGGAGGAAGAATGAATGGCCGGATACAATGAATACTTTGACCTGCTGCTCACACATTTCAAACAGATATTTTATCCGGAAGAATGGCTGGCGCTTGATTTCGCGTTTTCCAAATCGGAAATCTTCGCGCTGCTGATCGTTGAGCGGCACGGGGAAATCACCATGAGCCAGGTGGCCGACTATCTCAATATCCCGATGAGCACGGCGACCGGTATCGCCAACCGCCTGGTCAAGAACGGCTATCTGGAGCGGGAGAGAAGCGAGAGCGACCGCCGCATCGTAACCCTCCGGCTGGCCGGGAAGGGAAAAGAGGTCGTGGACCGGATCAAAGGGATGGTGGTCGAATATGTACAGTTGATCGACGACGCTCTCACCGTGGAGGAACGAGAACTGTTGTACCGGATTTTCCTGCGGGTTGTCGATAAATTGGGGACGAAAAGGCATGAAGAGGTCGGAAAGAATAAGGCAAGCGCGGTGAAGAAGATCGAGATTGAATAAACGTTCACAGGGATTGGTATTGGTACGGGCAATACTTCGAAAGAAGAACTATTCCTAAATCGTAATAATAGGGGGCATTGCAATGCGTATTATTCTGTATACCGGAAAAGGCGGGGTCGGAAAAACCAGTATCGCCGCTGCGACGGCCGTGCTCAGTGCGGCAAAAGGGTTGAAGACATTGGTTGTCAGCACTGATGCCGCCCACAGCTTGGGCGATTCTTTCGACATCAGGCTTACCCCGGAACCGGTGGCGCTGGGTGAAAATCTGTGGGCACAGGAAATCGATTCGCTCCATGAGGTTGAACAGGGCTGGGGGAAAGTGCAGGAATATCTGACGGCGCTGTTCACCGCGAAGACGGTCAAGGATATCACGACCGAGGAATTGACGGTATTTCCCGGGATGGAAAGCCTGCTGAGCCTGCTGCGGATTCTGAAGTACTACAAAGAACAGACCTATGACGTGATTATCATCGATTGCGCGCCGACCGGGGAGACCCTGGCGCTGCTGAGTTTTCCCGATATGCTGCGCTGGTGGATGGATCGACTGTTCCCCATGAAACGGAAGGCTATCAAGCTGGTCAAACCGATTGCCGAACCGCTGCTCGGCCTGCCGATGCCTTCGGACGGGGTCATGGGTGAAATCGAGAATATCTACAATCAGCTGGGCGAGATGCGACGGATCTTGTCCGACCGGGAGATGACGAGCGTCCGGCTGGTGGTAAACCCGGAGAAGATGGTGATCAAGGAAGGGCAGCGCAGCTTCACTTATCTCAATTTGTACGACTTCAACGTCGATGCCGTCATCGTGAACCGGGTCATCCCGGATGATGTCCGCGACGCTTATTTCGTCGTCTGGAAGGATATCCAGGCGAAATACCGGGAGATGATCCGGGAGAGCTTTTCGCCGCTGCCCATCTACGCGGCGCCGCTGTTCGAAAAAGAAGTGATGGGGCTGGAGATGCTGCGGAGAATGGGGGAGGCGATCTTTGCCGGGGAAGACCCGACTGCCATCAAATACCGGACGCGTATCCAGCAGATAACGAAAGACGGTAATGAATATACTCTGTACGTCTATATGCCGTTCAGTGACAAAAAGGAGTTGTCCCTCAACCAAAAAGGCGATGAGTTGATTATCAAGGTCGGCAATGTGAAGCGGAGTATCACGCTGCCGCGGACGCTGCTGAACCTTGCTGTCAAAGGAGCGAAATTTGAGTCGGAAGTGTTGAAAATCAGATTTGGGAGTGAAGAGCATGCCTGATAAAGGCATAGTAAAAAGCTTACTGAAGCTGAAATTGCGGCTAGCCGACGAAGTCATCGGGCATCTGCCGAAAGAGGCTAGGTCGCAGGCCGGGTCTTCTCTACATTGCATTCTGCAGGGTGTGGACGAGGCGATCAAGGAGTACCGGGGGGAAGCAACGGAGGTGGAACAGCCGGCGATAAAACCGATTCCGGTGGAGTGACGGCCGGGGAATGGCGGCAGCAAGGGTTGGTTCACTGCCACAGCCGACTGGTAACAGCAGCGTACCTTTGGGCGGCAGGCCAGTTTGAGTATAGCGGAAAAGGATAACGGCGGGTTCGGCTAGGCAAATCAACTCCCGGCATATGTCCGGGAGTTGATTTGTTTCGAAAAAAGTATTGACATAGTAATGCGTTATAACATATAATTAAAATATAAAATTTAGTGTTATAACAGGGGGATTAAAATGAACACCGAAGCGAAGAACAGTGTGAACGGAGTGGAAGAGGAAAAGAAAGGTTTTCGCATTCACAGGACGGTTTACCTTTGCGTCATCAGCTTGCTTGCCTTTGTTAACCTGCAACTGACGCCGGAGCTTATCTGGTTTGTCTTCCCGCTGACCGGCTGGGGAATAGGCTTGACAATCCATTATCTGGCTATGCGGCACTCGGTTTTGGACAGCGGGAGATAATATTAGCGAGGTGATTATGTGAAAATTATCCTGCGGAAAAAGGACAGCGGTACGAGCATTATCCTGTTTATCTTCAATATTTTCGGCGAACTTACGAAGCAGTACGCAATTCCGCTCAAAGGCCTGATCGAGATGATGCTGCAGTTTGACAAAAACGAAACGTCTACCCGGATGGGCTTGTCCAGGATGGTGAAGGCCGGAATATTAGCCAATAAGAAATCCGGGGATGAAGTTGTCTATCAGCTAACCGAATACGGCCTGGAAAATATCGGAATCTGGAACAGCGGAATCGCCGGGTTTTTCGAGCGGTACAGGAAGCGGCAGCAGGATTGGATGCGGAAATGGTCAGCGGTTGCCCTGCTGGACTTCAGTAAGTCGGAAAAGGGGCGGCAGGCAGTGACTGACGGGCTTACCGAAATGGGCTTGCGGGAGATAGCGCGTAACACCTGGATTTGCCCGTATCAAATACCGGAAGGGATTGCCGCTTTAGCTGAGGGCGAAGGCATCAGGTATTTCGCAATCAATAATGGCGATCTAGGCCTTAATTTCCGCACTGCTGAACTGCTGAATGACATCTTTCAGGTTGAAACGATCAGGAAAGAGTATCATGGGTTATTGGCTTTGCTGGATGAGATTAGTCGGGAATCTTCCGGCTTAAAGGACGGCGACGGGCGCCATTTGGAACTCTTGTTCAGGCTTGGGTGGAACTTCTATGATGTCGCGGTTTCCGACCCGGCTTTACCGAAAGCCTTGCTGGGAGAGTGGGAAGGTGACCGGGCGGTGCAGGAATTCCGGCGGTTAAGAGCCCATCTGTATGAAATGGCAGCGAAATATCTTCGGGCCATAAGCATCAAATAGACTATCAAAAGAGAGGTATTAAAGTGACCAGTCTGATTTTGCATGTGCTGATGATAATGCTTGGGTTGGGATGCGGTTTTGTCCTGATGGCAATTGTGAAATTCTATCAGAATAAAAGGTTGGAAGCAATGGCCTGGGAGCAGGACAAACCGGAAAGAATTGAAAACCTTGGGAGCATCAAGGACTTGCGGGTTTTGCCTTTAGTCGATTTCTACACCAGTAAGGAAGATTTGCGCGGAGAACCCGGAGTAGCTTATCTGGTTATTGCCGACGGGAGAAAAATCCTGTTTGATGTCGGCTTCAACGCCAATAATGAACATCCGTCCCCATTGCTGATGAACATGGAAAAACTGGGGGTTGAGCTTTCCGATATCGACAGCATCATGATTTCCCACAACCATATCGATCATATCGGGGGGCTCAGGGCGAAAAAAAGGAATTCCTTTTCTCTTTCCGGCCGGGAGGTGGGTTTAGCCGTGAAAGCTTTCGTGCCGGAAGCGATGGTTCATCCTTCCGCCGAAATAGTGGTCACCCAAAAACCCCGGAGGTTGTTTGAGGGAGTCGCCACCATCGGTACGATCGACCGGGCAATTTGCTTTATGGGCCTTACAGCCGAGCAAGCGCTGGCGGTTAATGTCGAAGGCAAAGGAATTGTGCTGATTGTGGGCTGTGGCCACCAAAGGATCGACAGAATCTTAAAAAGAGCGCGGGACTTGTTCGCGCAGCCGATTTACGGAGTGATTGGCGGTTTGCATTACCCGGTCGAAGCTTCACGGATGAAGTTTAACATGCAAAAAATTATCGGAACGGGCAAACTACCGTGGCAGGGAATTGGGAAGCGCGAAGTAAAAGAAGCGATTGCGGAATTGGATGAAGCGGGTTTGCGGGTTATCGGGCTTTCGGCGCACGACAGTTGCGACTGGTCCATCCGTGCCTTCAAAGATTATTTTAAAGACAGGTATGTCGATATCAGCGTCGGCAAGGAGATAACAATGTAGCGCCTTCCCTGCCGCTTATCCGCGGAGAGCATTCTGCGGCAAGCAGGTATTGCAGCATGCGGACAAATATACCCGTCAGGGCTTGATAATGTATGGGCGTGACGTTATAATCCTGACAGGGCCATGAAAGCAAGAATGGGGGAAATGATGATGCCGAAAGGGATTATGCGTCGGAAAGACTTGCTGCTGAGCGATACGGAGGCCAAATCCATCCTGGCGGAAGCGGAAGTTGCCACGATCAGCACCGTCGACAAGACCGGTCAGCCTTATGGTGTCGTGGTGAATTACGCTTTTGACGGCGACCGGACGGTTTATTTCCACTGCGCGGGCGAGGGACATAAACTGAAAAACATCAAAGAATGCCCGAAGGTGTGCATCAGCGCCGTTTCGGCCTTCCAAGTACTGTCGGCGCAAGTGTCGGCTTATTACCGAAGCGTGACCGGTTTCGGCACCGCCGAAATTGTTGAGGTGGGGGAGACGAAAGCGAAGGCGCTCAGGCTGATAATGGACAAATATTGTCCGGGCGTTGACTGCCGGGGCCGGGCGCACACAGCCGCCGAAACCACGGTAGTGGCGATCACCCTGGACACCGTTACCGGCAAGCGCTCGGCCCGGACCTTGGAAAACCCGGGCGTGTAAGCAGAGCTGCGGACGGCTAAGGCTGCGGAGTGAAGTATCCGCAGCCTCACGTACGTTTATGGGACATCGGATATTTTGGGATTATTGTTAGCATACCGGCCGGGGCTATTGTCACATTATGCACAAAAAGGTATAATTAGGGAGGAACAGTGCCAGAAAAGCTTTTAAGAGGGGGAGGCCGGTGGGGAGTAGCGCGTTTCTCGACAACCTGATCATGCGCGAACGGGCAGCCGAGCATCTGCTCTTCCGGGCCGAACCGTATCCGGAAGGCAATTTCACCGTACTGCTTCTGGACATAATGGCAATGGCGAATTCCCGCATTAAGGGGCGCAAATACATAATTACGGGCGTCAGGGATGAACCAACCGGCAACCGGGCAGTTATCGGTGCCAGCTCAAGCCTTGATCAGACGCGATACCGGCAGGTAGTAACCGAATATATCGCGCCGCAGATTAACTTGAATTATTTTGTTTATGAATGCCACGGCAAACCCGTGGAGATTTTTGAACTGTTGGAAAACGACGAGCGGCCGTACATGCTGAAGCAAGACCTGCCCGGTCAGCCGAAAGGCTGCTGCCTGATCAGAAAGGGGAACCACAACTACCCGGCGGCTTTGGAGGATTTTGCCTGGTTCTTCGGCGCCAAAGAGAAGATTGCGGTGAGAATCTTGACACCGGTCCTGGCGGCCACCAAAGTGAGGGAGAGTTGCGCCGTCCTGCCAGCCGCCATCCGAAATCTGACCGGATACGCGGTCGAGATCACCTACGGGGAACTGCGGGTCAAAGACCGGGCTGCGAACAGCCTGACCCGGCACCGGCTGTACGGCGTCGGTGAGTTTGCCGGCGATGATTTCCGGCTGGCCTTGCCGCCGGGCGGCGAAGCCGCCGGCGACCTGTATCTGAATTTCTCGTCCGATGACTGCCTGCGCCTCGGCTTGGACACATCCGGCGTTACCGATAGGACTTTTACCTTTGAACTCAGGCTGTTTGATGCGCAGGATAAGGAGTATCGGGTGGTTGAGCCGGCAGGACGGGTGTTTGCCGAAGGTGACTTCTTGTGGAAGGTGAAGTACAGGCAAGCCGAAGCGGAAAAGGAAAGGAAGCTGACTTGGGATATCTGGCGGAGATAGGATTAATGGCCGTCGAATAAAGCAGCAAAGCCGAGTCAGGCCTCGCGCCTGGCTTTCTTCTTTGTTGCCAAGCTGGTATAATAGCATTAGCAATTTGGTTTGAGGAAGTCAGGAGCGCCGGTTTAACAGACTTCCGGGATTAAGGATTTGCTGCTGACAGGCGGAGGCGAAGAATGATTGGCGGACAGTCAAATACTTCGGCAGGAGCTGGAGCATATCAAAAACGAAAAGACGTCTCCGGAACTCTTTGCTTTCATAGGAAAGAACATTGTTGCGTTCTTTTCCACCCCGGATATCCCCAGGTATTACCAAACGCTGAAGGATGTGGATTGTACCGCGGCGAGCATGCTGCCTAAACTGATAATTGCGTGGCTGGCTTTTCTGAGCGGGGACCACGCCGGGTTATTTGCGCGCTTGAACAGTATCGATGCTGCCGAACTGAACGGTGCGCAGGAAAGTTCGTTTTACTACGCCTTGAAAGCGCTTGTCAGCAGTATGCAGAATCGGCAGGAGGGGCTGCGGTACGCCAGACTGTCCCTGGAAGTGCTGCCGAAAAACGAGAAGAGCCTTTACCTGGCGAACGCCAGGCTGACCTATGGTCAGCTCCTGGCCGGAAATGACGAATACCGGGCGGCGGCAGCCGAGTTCGCCGCGGCGGAGAAGGTGTTCAGTCAGTTGGGCTTGCCTTTTCCGGCTGTTATCGCCCTTGTTAACGAGCTATTGAACCGCTACAAACTTGGTGAAACCGGTTATGTAATCGAAAAGTGCAGCCAAGTCTTGCTCATGTCGGGTAGCTTCACCGAAGAAACACCACCGTATTGGAACGTGGTGCACCTGCCGCTGGGCATGTGTTACTACGAATTGGGCAAGCCCAATCTGGCGCTGGAACATCTGCAGTTGGCCAAAGCGAGTATCGACCAATTTAGTCTGTTCCATATGCACGGAACAGCTGAGTTGTATCTGTTCATGGTGTATTACGTTCTCAAGGACCGCGCCGGGATGGAGCGGGTTAAGGCAGAGGCCGAGGCTAGATTCGGGCAGATGCATTACCGGCAGATTGATTTGCTGCTGGCGTTGTTCAGGATTTTAGCGGCTGAAGATATGGCCGAGCCGATAATCCGGGCTGATATCGAGCGATTTGAACTGGAGTACGCCGGTGGCGGAGCCGACAGCCCGGCAACGGTGCTTGACGGTCTGGTTTATCTTCAGCTGAAGGGGTTAAGCGATACAGTCAGAAGCGGGGATCTGGCAAAGCGGCTCGCCCGGTTCCGGTACACCGGGCATATTCCCCGGGTCCAGATGACGCTGCTGCAGCTGGCGGAGTTGTGTTTTCAGGCCGGCCGGCGGGAAGACGCGCGTGAGTATTGGCAGGAAGCGGTAGAGATATACAAAGAGTTCGGCATCAGCGCCTGTTTCTATACTCTGCCGCTGAAGTCAGTAGAGATACTCCAGAGGATCGATAAGAAACTTTACAGCCGCTTGAGTATTTCCGGGCAAAATGTTGACCGGCTCCCGGCCAGCGGGTTGCTTTCCGTCCGGGAACGTGACATCATGCAGCTTATCGCCGCCGGGAAAACGAACGGCGAAATGAGCGAAGTTCTGTTTATCAGCGTCGGGACGATTAAATGGCATATCAACCATATCTTTTCCAAATTGGAAGTCAAAAACCGTGTTCAAGCCATCGAGAAAGCGAAGCGCCTGGGCGAGATAATCTAGCGACTGCCATCTTGGCGGCCAATCCAAAACCTAACCCGGAACCTAACCCGGGTTAGGTCATTTTTATCCAAACATCCGCTAGAATGGAAGCATAACAAAACGGGAGGTCGCAATGATGGAAACTTTAGAAGGCCATTTTCACCAATGGGGAGCCGTAATCTTCTTTACCCTCGTTTACTCGCTTGCCTTGTTATTTACTCCTTTCTATCGGAAGATGGACAGCAAGCCGGGGACGGCTTATCTGGCCTTCGTCCTCGCTTTTGCGATCGAAATGCACGGGATCCCCCTGAGTATGTACGCAATCGCCTGGGTCATCGGCAAGGAGCTGCCGGAAGGAATTCTGTGGGGACACACACTGGTTAACCGGATTGGCTACACCGGAATGTATCTGAATATTGCCTGTGCCATCGTCGCTTTGGCCGTTATTGCCAACGGCTGGTATAACATCTATCACCATTACTGGTCGAAAGAAGCCGGGAAGCGGCGGGTGGTAAAAAACGGCGTGTACAGGTATATCCGGCATCCTCAGTATACCGGCTTCCTGCTCCTGACGCTGGGAATGATCTTCGAGTGGGCAACTCTGCCGATGCTGCTCGGCTGGCCACTGATCGTGCTGCTGTACTATCGTCTCGCCAAGCGTGAGGAGGCGGATATGGTTGCTGAGTTCGGTGAGGAGTATCTGATGTACCGCCAGAAGACGAAGATGTTTATACCTTTTGTGGTTTAGACCGGATTGGGAGGGGGCGGGAATGAAGCAAGCTTATACCTATGAGCCGGCCGGATTGGAAATCCTCCTGACCGAACTGGCTGGAGCCACCTTCCTGCAAGGGTACTATACGGACTTTGTCCGAAGCCTGGGAGTCGAAAAGTCGGACCGGATACTGGATTACTGCGCCGGCGGCGGATTTATCGCTGGTAAGATCGCGGAGAAGTTGCGGGACGGGCGGCTCGTTTACGCCGATGTGTCGCGGAAGTGGCTGGCGCGGGCGGCCGGAAGGCTCTCGGCTTATCAGACGGCGGCAAGCACTCTCCTCACCGGCCTAGGCGGCGCTATCCGGGGCGGCGGGTATGATAAGATTGTTGTCCATTACGTCCTGCATGATTTCCCCGTCTCGCTCCGGGCGTCGGTTATTCAGCAGTGTGCGGAGAACCTGAAAGCAACCGGGACTCTGTTTATCCGCGAACCGCTCGGGACAAAGCATGGAATGATGTTGTACGAAGCAATCAACCTGCTCGAGGCCGCCAAAACCTTATCTTATCATTATCAGGTAACCAGGCAACGTTTGCCAGGTGTGTACATTGATATTAAATGCCGACTAAAAAAGGAAATGATATAGCGGGAAGACAGATAAAATAAATCCGGTTGGGAGGAAATGGTCGGAGATGAAAAGAGTAAGATTTATCGGTTTATTACTGATTATACTGCTTACTGTCCTGATTGGCGGCTGCGGGGTGAAGGAGCGCCAAAAGAATATTTATGAGCAGAACTCGGAAATCAGCCAAGCAGGCGATAGTTACAGCTACTCCCAGCGGCTCGGCGAAGTAGACGAGCAGAGCCTGAATATTGCTTACGAAAGATTTTACGGGACGGATACTATATGGCTGCTCAATGCGGAGCAGACGGGAAAGATAACCATCAACTATGACCTGGCGCTTGCGAGCGGTGATTTTAAAGTGGTCTTGGTTACACCGCAGGATGAAGTAACCGTCGTTGCCGAAGGCAGCGGCAAAGGTGAATATGAGACGCAAGTGTCCCCGGGGAAGTACAGGGTCAAAATCGTCGGGCGGAACGCGTTCGGGGAAGCAGCGGCAGAGATAAAATCGGCAGACGGAGTTCAGGTGTCGGTGCCATAAAGGGCAGGCACAGTCTTGCCCCTTACTAACAGACTAAGTTGTTCAGCAAACTGACTGCGGAAAACGGGCAGGGGAGCAGGGAAATGTACCTGCCGTGGGGAAGTCTGATTAGTCCGGATGCGCGCCGGAAGCAACCCGGAGCATAAAAGATTTGTTGTTAAGGAGATGTATGCAATGCAAATCATTAATTATTTGGCAGCCATGCAAAACCTGGAGAGCGATGCGGCGGCGGGCACCCGGATTGCCCGGCTGACCGGCGACGAAACCTGCGCGCTGTTTGCCGTGGAGATAGCTGCCGGCACAGTGCTGCCGGCCCATTATCATCGCTCCGGCGTGGAAATTTATCAGATGTTCACCGGGGAAGGGGAGATTGCGCTCGGTGAGTTGCGGGATGGTCAGGTCGTCTGGCGGGAAACAGCAACAATTCGGGCCGGCGACTGCCTGACCATCGCTCCCGGCACCGTGCATAAACTGGCCAATACTGGCCCGGACACTCTCCGCCTGCTCTGCTCGACCCCGCCGGCTCATCTTGGCAATGACCGGACGTTCGTTGCCGAATGAGACGGCAGCCGGAAGGCTCAATAACGGAAGTATCCCGCCCGGATTTGGCCGGGCGGGATTTTTTTGACCTGAATTACGTCGGCCCGGCAAGTCCCGGCGGACAGTCCGATAAGCCGGCTTGAAGAGCGCCTTAACAAAATAGCGCTTGCACAAACAACATTATGAACTGCTTAGAAATAGCAGAAAACAAAAATATTTTATATTAAAAAGAAGGAAATATGGAATAGTCAGACAATTTATATATAAAGTATTACCGGAAGCATCGCCTCCACCCCAACAAGTATTACCAGAAAGCATAAAACCGCAGAAGGGGGGGGAGAAGGACTATGGCAGATTATTTTATTGACCCCGGCATTATTTACGACAAAGAACTGGCCTGGGAAGCGAAGGGAAGACAGTCATTTCAGACGGCTGTCAAATTTGTCTGCAATGATGGCGCGGCAGGCAGCAAAACCGATGGCCAACGGCTGCTGATCAACGGAGAAATCTATGAGACGGAAGGCTTGAGCTGGGAAGCAAGAGGAATGCTGGCTTATCATTATGTACGTAAGCCAAGGGGAGGAGACGGCCGGAAGGAGGCCGTCATAACAGCAGAAGAGCTTACTTCGTTATCTCCTGACTCCCCGGAGGCGGTTAAAAGAATTGTGGCGGAAATCAGGCAATCAGTTTTTGGCACCCGTTTTGTCTGCAAGTAATTAGCTCTTCAGCTAAAATCTTCCCGCGACCGGCTTTGGCGGCATCGGCATGTCCCGCTAATTTTTCGGAGGTGGAGCGGCGGTGGGAAGGATGCTTCCGGTAAGCTTAATCGCCTGTATTGATGCCAGAGGGATTCCGTCTCCGAAGGCATTTACTTATCCGGCGAGAGGGATATGGCGCTCGCACCGGGTCAGGGTAGTAAAGACCTCGCATAATTACGAGATCAACTTCGCCGGCAGGTGGCTCAGGTACTGCCGGTTGATCGGCGATGTCAAAATGCCGGGGCGGGTGCAACAGCGCATATATACCGTTATGTATGACGTGAGAACACGCCAGTGGTTCGTATTTTTGGATTAGCAAGCTGCCGGAAAGAGCAGGCGATTTTTCTCTTATTCTGCACCGAAAACGGTGCGATTTCTTTTTCCGAACCATTGTTGACGATTTAGGGATAATGGTAATCAGCCGGAGGTCAGGACAATGTCATAGACTGCTGAGGTTAACCGCGGGCGGTAAAATACATCTCGCACTAAATTTTGTCAGCTTTCCGGTTAAATAAAATGTGTTAAGATATAAACAGCACCCAGCCGGATTATCCGTCAGAGAGGACAATCCGGCCGGGGAGTGAATTATTAATCGTATGAAGTTCTCATAATGCCAAAGAAGACGACTAAAGCCGATCTCGCAAATTGCGGAGGGCAATGAACACTGCCGGAATTAATTCGCAATCAACCGGGAAGGGGAAGAGAATGTTTAAGAAAAACCTGCTGTTTCTGATTGTTTTGACGGCGTTAATATGCTCAATTTTAGCAGCACCTGCGACTGTCAATTTCTTCGCCGGTATGATGCCAGGGCAAATAGGCAACCCGCCTGCGGAAAATGAGCCGGCGGGCGGTGCAGGCCCTGGTTATGACTTGGTGACCGCAGCCGGTCGGGAAGCGGCCTTGCGCAGACTTCTTGCCTACCGCTCGGAAACCGTTCAGAGCGAGCCGGCGGCGGATGGCGAGTATGATATCGTGGTTTACGGGGCTACCGGCGCGGGGATCAGTGCGGCGATTCAGGCAACCCGGCTGGGGAAATCCGTCGTCTTGCTGGCGGAATCCGATCACATCGGCGGCATGACGAGCTCGGGGCTCGGGGCGACGGACATCAACCGGATCAGGGCGGTCGGTGGGATTGCCCGGGAGTTTTATCAGCTGATTTATTTGTATTATTCGGCTCCGGAAGTGTGGGCGCGGCAGTCGCGCGCTGATTACTTCCTTTACCTCGGCACCGATTTTTGGAGCGGTCGCAGCGATTCGTTGCAGATGATGTGGATGTTCGAGCCGCAGGCGGCGCAGCTTGTCTATCGGTTTATGCTTGGGGAGTCGGGCGTGGCGGTCGCTGTGAACGAGCGCCTTGATCTGACCCAGGGGGTAAGCAAGGCCGGCTCGCGGCTTACGGCTATCCGGACGGAAAGCGGTAAAACCTTCCGGGCCAAGGTATTTATCGATGCCTCCTACGAGGGAGACCTCATGGCCGAAGCCGGAGTCTCGTTTGTGGTCGGGCGGGAGCCTAATACGGCTTACGGCGAGACGGTTAACGGGATCAGAAGCGGGGGTGAGCTTGCGATAGACCCTTATCGCGAGGCAGGGAACCCGACCAGCGGCCTGTTGCCTTATATTGAACCGACCCCGCCGGGCGAGGAGGGAAGCGGCGATCACCGCATCCAGGCCTATACTTACCGCTTCACACTGACGGATGATCCGGCCAATCAAGTGCTCATTACCAAGCCGGACAATTATGACCCGCTGTTATACGAGTTTTTGGCCCGGTGGCTGGAAAGCGACCCGGGAATCACCCTGGGTGATATCCTGGTCCTGACTCCACTGCCGAACCGGAAGACGGATACGAATCACGCCGACTTCATCGGCGCAAACTACGCCTGGCCGGAAGGCGACTATCGGACCAGGGAGGAGATCGCCGCGTCACATCGGAACTACATTCTCGGATTGCTCTGGTTTTTGGCCAACGACGCGCGGGTTCCGCCCTGGGTAAGAGAAGATATGCGGGCGTGGGGGCTCGCAGCGGATGAATTTACGGACAACGGCAATTTCCCCTCCCAGATTTATGTCCGGGAAGCGCGACGGATGGTCAGCGACTATGTCGTAACCGAGAAAGATGTGCTCGGCAGCCGGGTCGCTGACGACGGGGTCGGTCTGGGGACGTATTGGCTCGATTCCCATGTGGTCTGCCGCTACCTGGCGGCGGACGGGCGGGTTAGAGAGGAAGGCAAGCTCTGGGGCAGTGAGGGAGTTTATCCCATCAGTTACCGGGCGATAGTCCCGCAAGCGGAGGAAGGAGCGAATCTGCTCGTTCCGGTCGCCTTATCCGCCTCGCACGTCGCTTACGGTTCGCTCCGCATGGAGCCGGTATACATGGTTCTGGGTCAGTCGGCGGCAACGGCGGCAGCAATTGCGGTCGATCTCGGCTGCACTGTCCAGCAGGTGCCTTATCAGGCTCTACGAACCCTGCTGCTACGGGACAAGCAAATTCTGGACCCGAGTGCCGTCAAGGCTCCGAACGGGTCAGATGTCGAACTGGAACCTTACCTGAACGTCCTGGCCGGCGCGCGGGTCATCACCGAACCGGAGTACTGGTTTGTCGCGGCAGCCGGGAAGGATAGTTTTCGGGCGGATAAGGCGGCGGAGCTGATTATCGCGCTGGCCAGGCAAATCGATCCGGCGGCCGCCGACCTCACGGAAGCCGCCGCTGTGCTGCAGGCTGCCGGGATCATTGGGACGCCGGATTATTGGGTGAATACGGCCGGGCAGGGGATCGACCCGGACCGGGAATATGTTGTCAAATTGATCATCGCCGCCGCATCCAAGCTGCGGTGACGGCGGGGGAAAAAGGCCGGAATTATCGGCGGTAAAGAGGCGGAAACGATTTGAGTGGCAGCGCAAATTTTCGGTTGTGCAGTGCCAACATTTCGTCCGTCCGGCGGTTTTATCTGCGGTCAAATCCTGCGGCCGGGCAGAGTTTGAACACAGGCCGCCGATCATTACGCAATTCAGGCGGGTCAATCGGCCCGCCTGACACTCAGCCAGAGAATGAGGGACTCGGTCAGAACCGCATAGTGTAGCTGATAGACGTATTCCTTTTCTTCCACTACGGCGAGGCGTCCGTCAATAATCGTACCGATCAGCTCGACGTCAATATCCTTTACTTCCTTGCCAAGCAACCCGCTGAATTTGGCGCGGGCGTATTCCTCCAGGGCAATCCGCTCGATTTCACCGCCCGAATATTCCAGGTGAAGCGTGATATCCTGCAGGATGTGGCGGCGCTTCTGAACTGCCGCCAGGGATGCTTCCAGTTTCTTCAGGCGCGTATCCTTCTCGGTGATGGCGCTGACATACTGACGGATAAGCCGGTGGTAGTCGTCCAGGCGGGCACTGACGAAGACGGTGAGGCTGAGCCACCCGGCCAGCAGACCGATCAGAAAGCCAGCCCGGAGACAAAGCAGACAGGACCGTTGCGACCGCTTCATTCTGTCCAGCACCGGCCGCATTTTTCCACCAACCTGATCAGAGTATACCCGGCGTTGGCTCCCATTAGGGCGGCAATGATGGCGAATACCTGCTTGAGCACCGTCCGCACGTCCCCGGCGAACAAACCCAGCTCCAGCGCCTCAAAGGAGGAGAAGGTCCCCCCGAGGGTAATGGCGACGGCCCAAATCTTCAGCGAAGCGGCGATTTCGACCATGGTTTGCAGCGGCGGGTGGTTGGTGACGATGGCACTCAGGCCGGCGAAGACGCTGGCCCCGGCGACAACGCCGAAGGCAATGCAAAAATTTGTTATCAGTTTTTCCAACAGGAGGAGCATAACGAACACTTCCCGTCAGCGGCACTGCTAAAGCTTATGAAGCAGCCGGAACGATTATTACCCGGCCGGTCGGGAAAACCGGGGCTGCGACCAACCGAAGCAAAGTTTAAGGCAAGCCGACGGGCTTCCGCTCCGACAATGCGGCAATAAAAGAATACCTCCGGTGCAAAGGTGAAACTTTTACCGGGGGTATTCTTTTCGGATCGCTTCGCTTCGCATTTTTACGTTTGTCGGCTACGCCCGGCATGCTGTTGTCCAGGGCGGCGGGCTTGCCGGTCCGGCCCGAAAGCCAGTGGGCCTGCACGCTAAGGTTTCTTGAGCAGCAAGCAGGTCAGGTGATGCTTCCCTTCTTTGGCGGCGTTCCGCGGCGGATAAAGCCGTTTTCCGAAGGTCCACAGCTCACCGGTGAATATCTCATAATACTCCTGGGCGATAAGCTCGCCGTGATTTTCCGAAACCCAGGCCACAATCTCCCGGCGCGAGAAGATCTGGCAGACATAGCCGGCCTTTTTGCCGTAGCCGGCCTGCGGATGTTTGTAAATATTCTTTACATACAACTGCTCGTTGTACGGACAAGTAATGATGAGGTGACCGCCGGGCTTCAGAAGTCGGAACATCTGGCTGACCGCTTTGGGGTGATCCGGAATGTGCTCGATGACGCTGATACAGGTGATGACGTCGAATTGCCGGGAGATATGGGGGGAGGTAATGTCATCCTTCAGGATGTGATAGTGCCGGTTGAAAGAAGCACCGCGCCAGTAATCCTTGATATTGTCTATTGCCGTGACGTTATAACCGCAGTTCGCCATGACCTGGGGTAAAGCCGAAAGGCCCGACCCGACATCCAGAACTTCCAACGTTTCCGTGGCAGCCAAGCGGGGCAGCCATTTGAACAGAAAGCCGAACTCGACCGCTCTTTCGTTAATGGAGCGGAAGCGAGGTTTCCGCCACTCGCCCAGATTCGCCAGGTAAATATAGTTGTTCGCCGCTTGCCGCAGGAGAGCGGCTTCCTGCAAGTAGCCCCGGTCGTAAACCGTTTCCAGGCGAAGCTGGCCGACCCGGCCGGCCAGACGCTTGCTTATTCTCCGGGCTGCTTTTTTGTTGTTGGCGGCAACGATAATTGCTTCGGTTTGCGCCAAGGTTGCCGCCGGGATTTCCATAATATCCCGGTAAACCGGGGAGGCAGCCAATTCACTTGCCGCCCCGTTTTCCGACACCGGGCCGATAAAGCCGACAACATTATGCTTGAGCGCCAGCACGTTGTAAGCGAGAAAGGCGGTGGGGCCGGTTCCGTAAATCAGATAGTTACCCATTCACCATCGTCCTCATTTTATACTCAGGTAAAACTCCCAGTAGATATGCTTGGTATGATGCAGCAGGCGGAAGCCGGCGGCGCCAAGCATGGTTTTGATATCCGTAACGGTAAAGTCATGGAGATGGCCGGCCGTTTTCCCTGGCGGCATTGTTCCTTTGGCGGGGACGGTCACAATCAGATTACCGCCTTTCGCCAAAACGCGGTATGCCTCGTTCAGCATGGTCAGCGGTTCGGGCACATGCTCCAATACTTCGGGCAACAGCACCGTCGCAAAGCGGTTGTCGGCAAAGTCCCGCATCGCGCAGCCGTCCCCCAGCAAAAAAGTTGCATTGGTGACGTTATTCAACTGGGCCAGCTTTTCGCACTGGTCCCGGAACTCAGGCTCCAATTCCAGACCGTAATAGGACTTGATTTCCGGTTTCAGGGTGCAGATGATAACCGCCAGATGACCCCGGCCGGGGCCGACTTCCAGCACCTCGTCGCCGTATTCGTACTGCAGCATGACGGCAGCCCGTTTGAGGCCGTTGTCGTTGTTGAGAAGTTTCCAGACTTTATCGGGTATTTCATCGATTTTGACGATTTTTAGACTTTTCACTCGACTAAGATGACTGTCTCCCACGTTTCTTCCCACCTTTACAATAATAGCAATCAGACGGTCACATAAGCTTTGTAATCTTCGATTTGTCCGACAATCCGGCATTTTCGCAAAAATTCTGCTTCGGATATTTTCCAGGTGTGCTCGTTCAGATTGGGACGCCGCACGCAAACATGGTTAAAGCGGTCAGCCGAGTAAAGTTTAAAGCCTTTTTGGACGCATTCTTTCAGGAAAACCGTGTCGGTGCCGGCGGGTTTGGGGGTAAAGAGGACTGTATCAAAGACGCTTCGCTTGATAATCAGGGCCGCGCCGGATAAAAATTTGACGAAACGGTGCTCCCGGTTCGGAAAGCGCAGCGCCAGTGTCCCGGTACGCTCCAGATAACAGTAATAGGTCGCTTTTCCTACGATATCGGCAGCGGTGGAGTTGAAGGCGGACATTAAATCGGTCAAAAAGTATGGCGCATAGTAGTTGTCATCGTCGAACTTCGAGAGGTAAGGATGCTTGGCCTTACCGACGGCCAGATTAAGACAATCGCCCAGAGTTTTTTCTTCCGGCAATTGGTACACGGTGACGTTACGATGCTGCTGCGCCCGTTCTCGCCAACGGCCGATATCCATATCGTCCCGGTTCAGGACGATAATCAACTCCTTATTGGGCCACAATTGGTTTTCGTAATTATCAAAGACGTTGTCCATAAACCCCGGCCGGTTAGTGCCGGTGAGAATCGAAACCCCGGTGTTCGTTTTTTCGCTTCCGGCAACTGCCACCGAACCAAGCCGGCGAACCGGCTCGGAATTGGCTTCTCGGCTTTTCCTCAAATCGGCCCGCGCCTTGTTTTCTTCATCACTTAAGGCTGCGGTGGAACAGTTCTCGGTTTTTTCTCTCCCGTGCCCGGAAGGAAGGTCATCGCTGAGCATCCGGTTGCCTCCTCTGCGGCTGTCTTAACGGATATATTGACCGATAATTTCCATCATCGATTGAGCGCGATGTTTTAGGGTATGGTTGGCGTAGACCTCCGCCTGTCCCTGCTGAGCAATCTTGTTGCGGAGGGCAGCATGCGTCAGATAAAAATTCACGAGGTCGAGCGTTTCTTCCGGTGAGTTGGACCATTCCAAATGAACCCCTTTTTTGAATAAGTGTTCCAAAGCGGGCGAGTACTGGCTGAGATGAAAGCTGCCACACCCTAAGGCTTCGAAAGTGCGGACGGAGAGGTGGGTATTTGAATTGCCTACGCTTTGCAGGCCGAGAGATATTTTGGCGGAGGAATAGATATCCGCCACCCGGGCGTAAGGGAGAAGCTGACCGTAGTTTTTAGGCGGCAAGGAGTAAATTCTATCCTTATGGTTCCACCACAACCCCCAGACCATTAAGTCATAGTTTTTGTCCGCCAGTGGCCGCACAATGTTGTTAATCCCATTCATCCGGTAGGCGAAATATTGTCGCGCCCATTTTACATTGTAGTTATGTCCCAGCAAAACGAGGTCGTGCCTCAGGTCTTTGACCGGCGCGACCTTTTTATGCGTCGGCGGATGGCAGCCATGCAGAAGCAAATGGGCATCGATGCCGTTGTTACGGTAATCTTCGATACATTCCTCTACCGTAGTGAAGACAAGCCGGCACCTTTTGCCGATGGGCAGTGAGATGTTGTGCAGGCATTCCGGATCATCGAAAGCCCAAAATACATGGAAGACTCGGTGCTCGTCAATGATATCGCAGAAGGTATTGAGGTTGATGTTACCTTTCCACCAGCCATAGGAGATAGCGACGTCCGGTTTGTAGGATTTGATGCGTTTTGCCAGCCGCTCATATTGGCTGTGGGTGTTAAACTTGCCGTTGAACTGGTAATTGAAGGTTGTGTGCCCGACTTCTTTGAAGCCCAGATGCAAATTGTGCACGCTTTGGGGATTGAAGTTGAAGAACAGAATTCTATACAATGAATACCACCCCGGATGTCTTAATTGCCGATTGAGACAAGGTCAAACCGTGATTTTGGTCAGATAATCGTCTTTCCCGGCGACTATCGGACCGGTAGCGGCCGGTACCGCGCTGACCGCCGCGTAGTTAAAACGGTCGGCTGAATAGATGCGAAGCGATGTGTCGACCGAAGTAAGCAGCCACCGGCCGGTCGGATCCGGCGCCAGGCGGATTTTGTCCGTCAATTCTTTCCGGAAGATAAAAGCAGCGGAAAGTAAAGCATCGGTATACCGGTACTCCGCATCCGGGCGACAGAGCCGCAAGCTGTGGTCGCTTTTGGCGAACGCGTAAAATGTGTTTTTCCCGACGATGCCGGCATCGGCGTACTGAAAGACATTCATCAAGTCGCCGATGAAATGTGGGGCATAATAGTCCGACGTGGCAAATACAGAGATGAAATTATATTGGGCCAAATTAACGGCCAGGGGTAAGGCCGCCGCAGGAGAGTTTAGTTGCAGCAATCTGATATCTTTTCGCTTTTTCAGCTTGCTTTTCCAGCTCTTCAGGTTCATCCGTTCGTTACCGGCAATGATAATCAACTCTTTTACCGGGTAGCGCTGGCGGGAGAAATTGTTGACAATGCCGTTGATATCGGTGGGCCGGTTGGGGAAAGCAAGGATTGAGACGCCGTCGGTTTCGCTTTCCGGAGTGAGCAGGCCGGTTTTCGTCAGGATCGTCTCCATCCGGTGCGAATATGTGTGCCGGCTGATGATTTCCCTTTGTCCGAGGAGGGAGAGGCGGTCGCGCAGATCCTTGTCGCCGAGCAGCCGCGCCAAATGTTTTTCGGTGTCGACTGCGGTCCGGGCTACCAGGACGATGCCCGGGAATACTTCTTCCACACTGCGGGAATAACTGCTGATCAGATTAGTACCACTGGCCAAAACATCGTAAACGCGGCGGGACATCATGGTCGGGCTGTTCCGCGCCGTATTCACATTCAGGAAAACATCATACTTCTTGATCGCTGCGGCCATTTGTTCGTAAGGGAGCACGCCTTTAACATAGGGCTGGTATTTATCAGGAAAACGGTATTTGTTGCTGGACAGATTGTAGTTTCGGTCGTAGATGTCCAACCCGTACGGCAGCGATGGATCAAACAGAATTTCCATGTCTTTCTGACGCTGCGGGCGGCGGTTGGCGTACCAGGTGCCGGCAAAGGCGATTTTGCCGATTTTTTCTTTATCCCGGTCGATGGGGTTGTGCAGTTTGATTTGGGCGGCAAAAGGCAGAAGAAATACATTGCTATGGCCGCAGGCTTTTTTATACTTGGGCACGCAATCGGAATCGGTAGTGAAAATATAATCAAAGTACTTGGCAATATCCAGAAAGACCTTGAAAGACACGGGGTCTTCTTTATTCCAGAAAGCGGTAGGAATACCGTGCTCTTTGCACCAGGTAAAGATGTTTTCTTTCCCGGCATCTTTATCCCGGGTTTGCCGGAGCAGCTTGTAATAGTTGCCGCCGCCAATCGATTCGATCAGTACGAGGTCGGGCCTTTCTTTCGGCAGGACGTTTTGCCAATTGTCCAGCGGCAACTGGACCAGACGGCATTCCGTTTCCATATTGCGTTGATTCATAAAACTTAACAAGGCGGCGACTTTGATTTTACTTCTTCGATCGCGCTTTGGCATTTTTTTTCTCCTTCAGTTTCGCTTTCTGACCGGACGGCTTTTTTTGGATATAATCGACGCTAAACCCGTGGGCCTGCAAGGTTTCCAATGCCTGCCTGGCTCGGACGGTAAGGCTGTGATTTTTGTAAGCCTCCCTTTGCCCTTGCAGGGCAATTTTTTCTCTTTCCGCCGTATTCCTTAGATAATAATCAACCAGGTGGATTGTTTCTTCCGGTGAGCGGGAGTAGAGGAGGTGTTGTTTGTGCTGAAAGAACTTTGCCTGTACCGGTGTGTACGGGGCAATCTGCAGACACCGGCAGCCCAGGGCTTCGAAGGTCTTGTAGCAAATATGCCCGTCGTAATCCCACTGAATAATCAGAACCAGCTTCGCGGAGGAGTAGATAGCGGGAACGGTATCCCTCCCCACATAGCCGCCCAGTTTGTCCGCCGGGATGGAGAACATACCATCGTCCCAGCCGCGGCCGTAAATCTTGATGTCGTAACCCGCCTGCAGTACCGGTTCAACCAAATCGTGGTAGCATTTGTGCCGGAAAGCGCACCGCTCGGAGTCGTATTCCTGATATTTGTTGGAAAGGACGATGATGTCGTTGCGATATTTCGCTAGCGGTGGCACGCGTTTGTGCACAGCCGGATTGCACGCCTGGGGCAGATAAGCGGCCGGGGTGCCGCGTTGGTTATACAGCGGAACGCATTTTTCGCTGACTGTGAAGACAAAATCATAAGCACTCAGGTGGACAGTGCTGCTCCAGTCAAAAAAGGTCGGATCTTCAATCGCCCAATACACGTGCGGCAAGCCGTGTTTTTTTATGATCTGCCAGAGAACTGCGGCATCAAAGTGCTGATGCCATCCGCCGATGGTCACGATCAGGTCGGGTTTGAACTCATTGATCGCTTTCTCCGCTTTTTCACTCATACTCAGCTTCAGCTTATGGATATTACAGGTTTTAACTTCGTGTCCCAGGTTGGTCAGTCCGCCCAGGAGTGAGAAGGTCGTCCGCTCGCCGCCGGCCGGGCCGAAGTGCAATATCTTCATCCGTTTCTCTCCTTGTAGCCTTGCCGTAGTCCAATTTTCCGGGTTCGGTCATCCGATACGCCCGTAAGCTTTTTTCATCCACTCGATTGTTTCAGGGATGCCGTTTTTCAGAAAGACCGAGGGGGTATAATGCAAATCGCGCTTGGCTTTGGCGATATCCGGCTTTTTCACGCGGGCGGCGAGCTTCTCTTGTTTGACGTAGGTTACTTTGCTGTCGTCTTTGCCGAGATAAGCCAAAATCATATCCGAGACCTTTTTCATATCGTGCAGTTCGGCGCCGGCGATATTGTATACTTCGCCCGGGACAAAATGGTCGACGATGTTGGCCAGGGCGGTAAGGCAGTCGTCGATATACAGAGAGCTTCGCAGGTGCTCGAGATAAACCGTGTACGGCAAATCGTGCAATGCCTTGTAAGTGAAGATACAGATCGCGCTTCGGTAGGGGGTGTAGTACTCACCCGGACCGTAGGTGTTAAAGATCCTGACCCGGACGATTTCATTGCCCCAGTTTTCCGGGATATTCAGAATCTGCAGTTCGTTTGCCCACTTGGAGATAGCGTAATCATTCATTTGCTTGATGCCCAGGCGGTCCAGGACGTCTTCGTGCATGATCTGGTCATAGTCGCCGTATACTTCTGAACTACCGGGAAAAATCATCTTAAAACCGTATTCCGCTTGGAGCAGAAGTAAATGTTTCATTCCTACCACATTAGTCAGCCACAGGTTTTCATAAAATTCTTCTCCGTTCCAGCGACCGAATTCGGCTGCCAGGTGGAAGACGTAGTCAAACCGGTATTTCTGGAAAATTTCCTGCAACTGACGATACTTGCTGACGTCGCAGCGGAAATAGTTGTCCTCGTCGCCGTGCATAAGGTCACAGGCCCAGACCTGGTGGCCTCTGCTGCGCAGATGCTCAATCAGCGGTCGGCCGATTGTGCCTTTCCCACCCGTAACCAGAATGTTCATTGCGGTTGTTTACCTTCTTTCTTCCGGATCAGGGATGTGTTAAATGCTATAAACTGTCTACCCAATATTATGAAACCGACTTGCTTTCCGTTACCTGTCTCCGGCCGATTGAGCCCGTACAACCGCAAAATGGGTGAGTTAAGCGGGAAGACGATGAGGAACTGCGGACCGGAACGGCAGGAATAATGCCTCAGCTTGGCCGACAGGTACAGTATTATTGGAACTTCCCGGGTTGAATTGTAAAAAGAGAAGTGACACGAGCCGCGCCGGATTTGGGACTGCCTGCATTGGCATTCGAACGCTGCCGCTCATATGCTATTGCAGAAGACTGATAACAGCGAAGAAGCACTATAAGGTGGGAGATAAGGTTGAATGTCTATGTAATTGGTCTGGGGCATGTCGGATTACCCATGGCTTGTTTTGCGGCCCGGGCGGGGAAAAGCGTCATCGGGGTGGATATTGACCCGCACGCTGTCGAAGCGGTCCGGAACGGAACCGTCAAAATCCACGAGCTATGCGATGAGATGCCCATATCCCGTCTGGCAAAAGAGTTAATCGCGCAAGGTACGCTTGCTGTGACCGGTTCTTTGCGACGCCGGGACGAAGCCCCCGGTGTTTTTGTTGTCAGCGTCGGCATCAAGTCTTCACCCGATTTTGCACAAGATACCACCCCGATTGTCGAGGTAGTGGACGCGCTGTTGCCGCAGCTGGTTGCCGGGGATTTGGTCATCTTTCGGACCACACTGATCCCGGGAACGATGGACGAATACGTGGTGCCCAGGATTAAAGAGTTAAATCGACCGGTTCATTTGGCGTATTGCCCGGAAACGATAGCGGAAAACAACGCTTTCGCAGAATTGGACAAAAATCCGATCCTGATCGGCGGGATTGACCAAATCAGCTGCCAGAAGGCGGAAGAGTTCTTCCGATCGATTTCCCACGCCCCGGTCTATTTCGCCTCCTCGATAAAAGTTGCCGAACTGGTTAAAGTTGTCCAGAATATCAATCGGGATGTCGAGGTTGCTTTCATCAATGAGATCAGCGAAGCGGCCCGGGTACTTGGAGTCGATATTTATGAGGTAATCAGTCTGGTCAATACCCACCCCCGGGTGAAGGTGTTGCAACCGGGACCGGGTGTGGGCGGGTATTGCCTGCCGAACGCTCTGATTTATCTGCAGCACGCGCTTGCCGGTAAACCAGATGCTGCCTTGCCTTTGTCGGAGGCGGCCAGAGACAGCAATTTGAAACGGCCGCGGAAGATCGTCGGCTGGGTCGAAGCAGCTCTGCGCGACGTGGGAAAAGAACTGAACCAAGCTTCCGTCGCCATAATCGGCCTGGCGATGAAAGATAATTGCGCCGATACCCGTTACAGTCCTGCTGTCGCTATTGCGGGGATGTTACAGGCCAAAGGAGCGGAGGTTCGCGCTTATGACCCGTTGATCGGCAGAGTCTTTCCTTACCAATGCGAAAGCTTCGAAGAATGCATTGCGGGGGCCGATTGTCTGCTGCTCGCCGCCGTCCAGCCGGGAATGGAGCTTGCGCCGGCGACTGCCAAGCGTCTATTGGCCGACCCCGCACTGGTCGTAGATACCCGGAATGTTTTTCCCGCGACGGAAGGAATAAAAGTCTGCCGTATCTGAAAAGTTCCTGCTGACCCGCCGGGAGTGGCCCGGCGGGTCTTTTTGTTTGTTAGTTAAAATGAATTGTATATTGTATACATTATAATTGACAGACTATTGTTGTTTCCCCTATAATAAAGGCATGGACATAGAAAAATTAGCCAAAAGCGCTTTTCACCGTTACCGGACCGTACCGAATTATGTGGCTGACGCCTTGCGGGAAGCTATCTTACGGGGGGAACTGAAAGGAGGACAGCCCCTGAGGCAGGAAGAAATAGCCCGGGATTTCGGCGTCAGCCGGATTCCGGTCCGGGAGGCGTTGTGCCAGCTGGAGGGCGAGGGGGTGGTTACAATCCTGCCGCACCGCGGCGCCATCGTCTCAACGCTGTCGGCGGCGGAGATTGCGGAACTGTTCGAACTGCGTGAACTGCTCGAAGCTGAGGCATTGCGGCTGGCAATGTCGAACCGGAACGAGGCAGCGATTGCCGGGGCCGCAGCGCTGCTGGAGGAAAGTGACCGGGCGGACGATCCGGCCCGCCTGAGCGAGTTGAACCGCCGGTTCCACCTGGCCCTCTACACGCCGGCCGGCCGGCCCCGCCTGCTCGCACTCATCGAAAAGATGAACGCCGACACCAACCGTTACCTGCGCATTGGGCTGTCTTTGATGCAGTACCAGGCGACGTCACAGGCCGAGCACCGCCGCCTGCTGGAAGCGTATTGCGCCGGGAGGGAAGCGGCGGCTCAGTCAGTTCTGCGCGGGCATATTGCGGCAGCCGGGAAAAGATTAATTCAGTACCTGACCGAGGAGAACAAAATACAAGGCTGAAGAGCCGGGAGGAGGAAAAGCGCGCCAGCGCTGTTCACCGATGGAAACGAAAAGATTGCAGGGGATACCGGGTTTTTCCATTGACCGGGTGGCTGCGGCAGCCGGCAGTGATCCGGCTGTACTGCGGCTGGAAAACCTCGACACCGACTTGGAACCGCCGGTAGCGGCGGTTGAAGTGACGAAACGGATGGTTGGCCGGGACGAAGCCAACAGTTACCTGCCATTCACCGGGAATGCGGCGCTGCGGGCCGCCGTGGCGGAGCATCTGTTCCGGCAGACCGGGTACAGTTACGACGAAAGTTCAGAGACGGTGATTACTTGCGGCGGCACGGAAGGGATGTTTGATACGCTGCTCGCCGTGACGGACCCGGGGGATGAGGTGGTTCTGACCGACCCGACCTACGCCGGGATGATTTACCGCGTTCGCTTGGCCGGAGCTGAGCCGAGGTTCGTGCCGTTCGTACTGCAAAACGGCGAATGGCGGCTTGACTTGTCAGCATTGCGGTTGGCGGTCAACGCCCGGACCAAAGCGTTGTTCATCATGAATCCGTCCATGCCGACCGGAGCACTGCTGAACCGGGAGGAATGGGAAGCCATCGCGGCGATCTGCCGGGAGAAAAATATCTGGCTGATTTATAACGCGGCCATGGAGCGAATCTTGTATGACGGCAGGCCGTACCTGCATCCCGCCGCCTTGCCCGGCATGGCGGAGCGCACCATTACCGTCGGCTCGGTCTCGAAAGAATACCGGATGATCGGCTGGCGGGTCGGCTGGGTGGTCGGGCCGGCGCGGATTGCCAAGGATATTGCCCTGGCTCATATCTATAATGTGGTTACGCCGACCGGAATTGCCCAGGCCGGGGCGCAGGCGGCTTTGCAGGCGCCCGAAGGCGATCTCCTGGCTGCCGTCGCCGAGTGGGAGAGAAGAAGAAATGCCGTTCTACAGCAATTGAGCGGTTTGCCGGTCATCCCGGCGGCCGGCGGCTGGTCGATGCTGCTGGATGTACGGGGAATGGGCTACGATTCGTTTACCGCCTCGGAGTTGCTGCTGGCCAAAGGCAAAGTGGCAGCCACGCCGATGCGTGACTGGGGCAAGGCAAACAGTGACCGGTTTGTCCGTCTTGTCTTCAGCAACGAGCCGTTAGAGCGCTATTCGGATTTGCGAGAGCGCGTTGAACGGGCTTTGGATTAATCTATACAGGGAGGCCGTTATGGAAGAGAAATTAAGCCGGAGCGCCGGCAGGGTGCAGGCGGCATTGGACAACTTCGGAGAACCGCTGGTCGTTATCGAACTGGCCGCCTCGGCCCGGACGTCGGCGGAAGCGGCGGCAGCGGTCAGATGTGAGGTCGCTCAGATTGCCAAGTCGCTTATTTTTCGGGGTGAGGTATCGAACCGGCCTTATCTGGTGATCGCGTCCGGGAAGAACCGGGTTGATGAGCAAGCGTTGGGCAAGCATTGCGGAGAGGCGATAACCAAAGCCGACGCCGCTTTCGTGGCGGAGAAGACCGGTTATGCCATCGGCGGAATCCCGCCGGTCGGGCACAAAGAAGAATTGACCACCTTTATCGATGCCGACCTGTTGGCTTATCCGGAGATCTGGGGCGCTGCCGGCACACCGCATGCGGTATTTAAGCTGACGCCGGCAGTTCTGCTAAAAATAACCCGGGGCAAAATAATCAACGTCAAATAATCGCCTGGCGGCGTTTTCAGGATGTAATCAGTCCGTCAAGCCTGGATATAAAGCATTCGCCCGGATTCGGCAGCGAGAAGGAAGAACCCTCCGGCGCAGTTGTTTCTGCCATCGGAGGGTTCTGTTTTATTTCCCGGCCGGCTTCAGTTTCCGGGTCACAACTATAGCCCCGCCCAGAACGATAAGCGTTCCGAGTGAATAAAGCAGAGGGAGCGACACAGCCGATCCGCCCTCAGCCAGATCGTCGGTGTTCTCGGCCGTGGTGCTGACGACGTCGATTTCAGCGCCATCGGCCGGTTCGGTCGTCGTGCTGAGCAGAACGGCTTGCTGTCCCTCAACGATTTTCACTTCATCCCGGCCGAATATTTCGTACAGGTAATCAGCGTTGGCTTCATTGTAGGGGGTAATGCCGATTTCCACATAGCCGTCGGCGGGGGCGGTGTGCGTTGCCGTGAAACCCTGCTGCTCAATCTCCGCCCGGTGTTCCTCGAACAGGTAACGGTCGATTTCCCGCTGTTTCAGTACCATAGGATCATCACTTTCCGGTGGATAATTCCGGGACGCATTGCCGTCCAATACGGGAGTGTCTGGGCCAATGGACTTCACCGGCAGAAACGGTTCACTCCCGCCGGACTGGTCGGGTGGTGCGGCCGGTTCAATTGACCGCTGGGCCTCAATCTCCCGTTTCTGAAGCTCGTTTGCATCAATACGGGATTGGGCGCCGGGAGTCTCGCCGGTATCCGTGACGGTGTACTTACTGTCGGTGGAATTTGCGGGCAGCCTTGACGGTTCTCCCCCGCCGGTTCCGGCAAGCACAGTGCCGCTAATCAGGAAAGTCAAACAGATACCGGTGAACAATGCTTTCATTATCTTGATTCTGAACATGGCAAGCACCTCCTGGTTTGATCTTGCTTCGCCGCTGCTAACGGACTTCCGGTTGCCTCCTTTCCCGCTTTATTTCATCGTCTCGGCTATGTTAATCGCTTCGGCGGCAGAGAGCCGACCCATGACGGCATAATGATCGTCACCGATAAGCCAGTGCAATTCGGTATCGGCAGCTTCTGCCGGGGGCGTTGCGCCGGAGGGGTTGGATTTCAGGTAAGCGTCCGCTCCGTTGACGGTAACCGCTTCATAATCGGTAAAGACGTAAGGGAAAGAGTCGTTTTCTTCGATGATCAGAAATGAGCGCTCTCCCGCGACATAGGTCAGAACGATTTTGGCGACCGCGCTGTAGTCAGCCCCGTAAGCCCGGATTTGGCTGAGGGTGAAGCCGGCCGGAAGATAGTCGGGAGTTAGAAATCGACCGGTATAACAACCTGCCGCTTCGTTCGGAGTCGGCAGTTGCCAGGTCAGCATTGGGCCGCTTTCCGAACCCGGAAGCACTTCGCTTCCGTCATCCGGGCTGACGAGAAGATCAATCCCGGTATCATCCGGTTTCGGCGGCTGACCGGGATATGACAGCAGACCGGAAAACCGTACGGTGCCGAGAATAAGCAGGAGGCAAGCCGCGGCGGCCAAACGGTAGCGGCTGCGCCGGTATTTTGCCTGCCGGCAGCGTGCCAGGGTTTTCTCCCGCAATTCTTCGCTCACAACAATATCGTCCAGGCAGGCGTCGGCAAGGCGGCGGAAATCAATACGACTATTCGGCAAAATCAACTCTCCCATCCAGCCGGATTTTCAGCAGTTCCCTGGCCCGGTGCAGCCGGCTCCGCACGGTGCCTTCGGCAATCCGCAGAATTTTACTTGCTTCCCTCGTATCACAGCCTTGATAATAGTAAAGGATGATAACCTCCCGGAATGCCGTCGGAAGCGATAACACCGCCTCAAACAGGCGCCGGTTCTCATCGGCGGCGACCACCGCCTCTTCGACAGCCTTGTTGCGGTCCGGGCTTTTGATGGCAGGAAGCGGGAGGACCTTTTTCAGCCAAGCATTGCGCAGCATGTCTTTGCACACGTTAATCGTGATGCGGGTAATCCAGGTTCTTTCACTGCTTTCGCCCCGGAAGCCGGGCAGCTTCAAATAAATCCGGCTGAAAACCTCCTGCAAGGCGTCCTCGGCCAGATGGCGATCTTTCAAATACAGGTAGGATATGCGCAGTACCTCGTTGCCATAGGTGTCCAGCAGTCTTTCAACCGCTGCGGCGCCGCCGGTGTCGTTCGGTGTTTTCAGGCCCGGTACCGAGTGCATGGGCTGCCTCCTTAATCTGCTTCACATATTAGACGAAGCTTGAGCTGTTTTCGCTCCCGCTGTGGTTTATTTTTGCCCGACCGGCGATCATTTACGAAAAAAGAAAGGGACCGGGCGGCAGGTTGGCAACCTGTCGCCCGGTCCGGATTTGGGCGGGTGGTGGAAACGGCGGTGAACCGGGGTAAACCTTGGCCTCAATCAGCGCGGATCGTAGCCGACGACCGTCCAGATACCGGAGGCATCGGTTCGGACGAGGCGTTTCAGATAGACTTTGACGATCGGGCCATCGGCGACGTCGACTATCGCGGCAGCCCCATTGCTCGTATTCAGACGGAAAGATGCTATCGGCAGCGCCGGTTCGCCGCTGATGCCTTCCGGGTTGACCTGAAGGTTGGCGAACAAAACGGCTACCTGGATCGGATCAATCTGCCAGGGGCTGCTGCCGCTGTCGACTTGCTGCTGATTGTTCCGGACGACTTCCATGTCCACGGGTACGACGACTTGCATGCCGGCGGTCAAATCAGTGCCCGGGTCAGGCAGAGTCAGATCCGCAGCGATCTGACGAGCTAACTCCACCGCTTGCGGCCCTTCGATTTGGAGCAGCAGCCCGGCTTGCTGCCATCGCAGTCTTGACCCGACTACTTCGAGCGGACCGCCCGCCGCACTGCCGAGGGAGCCGTATCCGGCGGGAGTGAAATCCGCCTCGGCCGGCAGCTCGGTAACGGTCGTATCGCCGTAGTCAAGGACGACTTTGCCGGTCAGCGCATAGATGCGGTGCGGGGCGGCGGCAGGACACAGCGGCAGCAAGCCGCTTATCGCTGCCGCTTCCGGCAGGGTGGCCACGAGCTGTCCGGCCCCGTTTTCCACGACCCGGTAGCCTTCCGGTACCTGATAAGCGAAGACGGCCGGTTCGATAGTCGTGTTCGGAGTAAAGACGGTGTAAGTATAAGTCGTCTGCAAGGATTTAACCATTGCCGTACGCAGTTGCAAAGGCAGATTTGTCTCCGCATCGATCCAAAGTTCGTACGGGAGGCCGCCCGGCGGCGTAATCGTCAGTTTGGTGGCCGCTCTTCCGGCCACCGTTTCCTGGCCGTCAACCGTGTGCGGATAACTGATCGCCCGCTCCGCTTCTTGGCGCAAATCAAACCCGTACCGGCCCGGATCGGGGACGACCGGCAGGAGAACGACTTCCCGGTTCGCCGGATCGACTTGCCATTTCTGCTCGCCGTTGTTGACGGTTACAATGCCGTTATCCTGACGGACGGCATACCGGTCACCTTCGGACCAGATTTCCGACGCGCGGATAACCCATTCTTCGCCAGCGGCGTTTTCCGTCTGCATCGTCAGGACGCCGTGATAATTTTGCAGATTAGCGACTGCCTGCTCCATGGCGTAAACGGCATCCCGGTTGGTGATGGCGTTGCCGAGCGTCAAAGCGAAGAGCAGCAGGATGCCGGCGGCGGCGACGGCGGGATAGAACCAGCGCCGGATCCGGCTTTGGGGGGAGAGTGACCGGGGGAGGGAACAGATAAATTCGTCACGTGGTGCGGCCGGCTCGCGCAACTGCCGGACGGTCCGGACGGTAGCCAGCAACTCGGCTGTTTCCGGGGTGATAGCTGGTTCGGGTTCTGTTTCCGCGGTCAATGCATCAATCAGTTTGTCAATCTCTTCTTCAGGTGAAAGTTTCATCTGGCATCACCTCTTCCATTCTTTAATAAAGCGTCCCGCAGTTGCTGCAGGGCCCGATACTGCAGGCCGCGTACGGCATCTTCGCTGCGGCCGGTCAGCTTGGCCGTCTCCGACCGGGAATACCCTTCCACGATACGCAGCTGGATAACTTGCCGGTAGTCCGGCGGTAAAGCGGCGAGGGCTTCCTGTACCGCTTCCCGGCCCAAAGCGGCTTCCGGGTCATCCGCATCGGCCAGCAGCGCTTCGGTCAGCGGTAAAGTTATGCCCCGGACCTGACGGCGCCGCCACCGATCACGGATCAAATTGAGCGCCACCGTTTTCAGGTAGCCGGCGGTCGGCAGGGTATCCGGCGCGGGCTTCCGGCCCAGCGTCCGGACGTAAGCTTCCTGCGTGATGTCTTCGGCTTCCTCGCGGTTTTGCACCCGCTGGTAAATGTAGCGGTAAAGAAAGGGCAAGGTAGCATCGTACCAGGCCCGGAATTCCGGCTGCTCGCCGGCTGATTGGCGCACACTGCTGTTTGGCCCCACCCTGTTCACCTCCTCATCTATATAAACGCAGGCGCCGGCCGAACGTCACAGGGATTTTTCGTCTCAAACATTGTTTTTGTCAAGCTCACGGTGCGAATGGCCTGAAGGGCGCGCTTGTTTATATTATCCATGATATTTTGCTATAATAATACTGGGATTAGGTTGTCCTGCCCGGAAAGAAAAATGGCGCGCAAGCGGCTGGGCGGTGTTGAAAGCCAGGTGCGGGTTATCGCCCGCTCAATTTGAAAGCGGTGATGTTCTTGAGGCGGAATGCAGTTCTGATGATTATTTTAGTCGCGGTCGTTATCGGCGGCATTTACTATATTACATCAGGGTTTTTCCGCGGTGATAACGGCATCCCGGACGGCAACCCGCCGGATGGGCCGGCAACCGAGCCGCCGGCCGAGGATCCGATTAAGGTCAGGCTTGCCGGTCTGACGTTGGACGAGAAAATCGGCCAGATGGTAATTGTGGGTTTCACAGGCTATGAAATCGATGACCAGGTAAGAGAGATGATTGAGCAATACCGCGTCGGCGGCTTTATTCTGTTCGGCACGAACATCCGAGACGCGGAACAGTTGCTGGAACTGCTGAACTCGCTGAAAGCCGCCAACGCGGACAGCAAGCTTCCCCTGTTTTTATCGGTTGATGAAGAAGGCGGGCGGGTAAGCCGGATGCCGGCTGAATTGACCAAACTGCCTACCAATAAGGTTATCGGCAATGTCAATAATCCGGATTTTTCTTTCGCGGTCGGCTCAGTCATCGCGACCGAGTTAAGGGCGTTCGGATTTAACCTGGATTTCGCGCCGGTTCTGGACGTCAACAGCAATCCACGCAATCCGGTCATCGGTGACCGCTCTTTCGGCGCTGAGGCGGAAACCGTCAGCCGTCTCGGACTGCGGACGATGCAGGGGCTGCAGTCCGGCGGCATCATCTCCGTCGTGAAACATTTCCCGGGGCACGGAGACACTGCGGTCGATTCGCATGTCGGATTGCCGGTTGTCAATCATGATTTGGCCCGGCTGCAAGCCCTGGAATTGATTCCGTTCGCGGCCGCGGTGGACAATCACGCTGATGCGGTTATGGTTGCCCATATCCTGTTGCCGCAGCTCGACCCCGTCAATCCCGCTTCCCTTTCGCCGGCAATCATTACGGATATCCTGCGGGAAGACATGAAGTTCAACGGCGTGGTGGTTACCGATGATTTGACGATGGGTGCTATCACGGAAAATTATTCGATCGGGGAGGCTGCCGTCAAGGCGGTCCAGGCGGGCGCCGATATTGTTCTGGTCTGCCATAGCTACAGCGAAGAAGCGGCGGCTGTCGAAGCGTTAAGACGGGCGGCTGCGGACGGCACCGTTCCGCCGGAACGGATTGACGCGAGTGTCTATCGGATTTTGCAGTTGAAAGAAAAGTATCGCTTGAACGATGCACCGACTGCCGCCGTCGATATCAAAGCCATTAACGCCGCCATTGGCGAGGTTCTGGGGCAATACACGGGAGAATAAGGGCGCAGTATACACTGTGACGGCAAATTGGATTTATCGCAAGACAAGTCGGGCCCTCCCGCGCAGGAGGGCCCGACTTGTCTTGCGACCGATATTTTCTGGCGGGTGATTGACAAAACGCCGATAATAATATACTGTGTTGGCGGCAGCACCTGCGATGTGATTTGGTTGTCCGGTGCGCCGCGATTACGATGGGAGGCGGCAGGCAAATGTGTACGGTGTTCAAGCTGCAATCGCAAGACGACGCCGTCTTGCTGGTGGGGAAAAATTATGATACGCCAGCGCCCTGTTATGGAATGATTTTTACTAATCCGCGCCGGATTGAAAAGACGGCGCTGCTGCTGCCGCCGGAAATACCGAAAGAGTGGAAAGCGTCATACGGGAGCGTTACGTTCAGCCAGGCGGGCAAGGAATTTCCGGCCTGCGGGATGAATGAAGCGGGGCTGGTCGTCGAGCAGACGACTCTCTGGAATACCACCTACCCGGACCGCGACCGCCGTCCGGCTCTGAAAGAATTGCAGTGGATTCAATATATGCTGGACACCTGCGCCAGCGCCGAAGAAGTGATTGCCGGCCTGCAGGATGTAAGAATCGCCCAAGAGGGCACGAAGCTCCAGTTTTTCGTCTGCGACGCGGGGGGCGATACGGCCTTGGTCGAATACATCCTCGGCCGGGAGATTGTACTACGGGAGGCGGATATACCTTATCCGGTGATCGCCAACGATATGTACGAGACTTCCCTGGATTATCTGCATATCCATCAGGGCTACGGCGGGCAGCGGGAACTTGTGAAATCTTCACTTTCCATCGACCGGTTTGCCATTACGGCCGCGGCGGTACTGCGCCAAAAGACGGCCGTAACAACTGATACTGCGGTCGATACCGGCTTTGCGATTCTGCGGCAGGCGGAGTTCGAGCTGACGCAATGGCAGATACTCTATCAGCCGAGGCAGAAAAAGATCTGGTACAGTTCCCAGGGATCACCGGAACGAAAAAGCATTGATTTAACTGATCTTGCTTTTTCCGGAAAAAGCCTCGGACAAATGAAGAATATCGGGGCAGGTCAGGGGGAGGAATTTACCGAGTATACGGCCGAAGCCAATTATGAACTGGCGAAAGCTTTCTTCACGACCAGTGCGATCGCCAAGGCGATGCGAGTGACGGAAGCTCAGCTTTTGGCTTTCTCCCGGTATCCCGAAACGCATACAAGCGCAACGGCGTCAGAATAGGCTGCGCCGCCCCAAAAAAGAGGGTCATGCCCGTTGTGGTATGATCCTCTTTTTATTGCTGGCTGCCTGCGCTTCACATACACTGGAGTTATACCGTTTTTAGATGAAGCGCCTTCTCCTCAGTAAGGCCCTGATCAACAGGATAAGAACTAACGGTCTTAGAATCCCACGAAATTGCTCGGTAGCCGGCGACTGCGGGTTGGCCATCATACACTGGCAGATATAATCCGCTGCTTGTTCTACGGCAGCTCGCGTCGGGCACGGATAAAACCCGGGGTTAGAAGGCACATCGTACATCATGCAGTATTTCTCAACCATCGGATTAACCTGGTAGTAGACATCCGGGTACATTGCTTCCAGATGCTCCATTTCGCAGATAGGGCATCGGTGTGTTTGGGATTCGGAATACCAGTCCATCAAATCACTCCTTTCTTATTTAAGGGTTCCAAGCCAAAATAACCGGCTGTTTAGTCACTATATAATATACGGCCGGTGAAAAAAGCGAAATGAGACAGATGTATCATTTGAACTACCGGGGTGTAATGTTGGCAAGGCAGGACAATCAGTAAAGAATCGCTTAAGGGTTGAAGGTATTCCTGAAGAGTTAGCGAAGCTGAAAGGGTAGGTTCCGGACGATCTGCCATTTTGGCTTGGAAGCCAAAAGCGAGGCGGCTGCCACTGTCAGGGAAGCATGGCGGGAAGCAAGAAGTCCGGTTTCAGGAGGCGGATGCTGTGGAAGAATCGCTTCAGAGCAAGCAAGCGCGGATTATTTTGCAGGATTGGATGCGAGTCAGAGCCGGGGAGCAGGTGCTGATCGTAACGGACGAACTGCACTTGAACGAGGCCGAAAACATCCGACGGGCATGCGGTGAGTTGGCTGCCACCGGGGTAGTGGTTTCCGTGGACAGCAAGATTGCGATGCAGGGCAGGATGGGCAAGATTGTGGACGGCGCCGCGGCCAAGGCCAACGTGATTATCGGGGCGACTCATATTTCGATCGCCACCACGACCGTAAAGGGCATCGGCGAGGCGAACGGCGCCCGGATGGTGTCCCTGCCGATGGCGGTGAACGATAACATTAGTATTCTGGAGGCTGATTTCATCAGCCAGGATATCCGGGCGGCCGCCGCCGACGCCCAAAAATTGGGCCGGTATTTCGCCGAGGCCAAGTCAATCAGAGTAACAACGGAAATTGGTACCGACCTGACTTTTGATATCACCGGCCGGCCTGTCTTCAAGATGGATGACGTGGGGGAACCCGGTTCGTTCGTGTCAGCCAGCTTTGAATTGTGCGTTGCCCCGGTGGAGCCGAACACGAACGGGACAGCCATACTTGACGGCTCAATGGGCTACCTCGGCCTAGTTGAGCAGCCGGTGAAGCTGATCATCAGAAACGGTGAGATTGCCGACATCGAAGCGAATGCTTCCGGCCGGAAACTCGCGGAGTATATCCGCGACTTCGCTGACCCGATGATGTTTAGGGTGGCGGAATTCGGCATCGGATTGAACCGGAAAGCCAAGTGCGCCGGCAGGTCCTACGTCGAGGACGAAAGCGCTTACGGTACGTTCCATATCGGTTTCGGGCGCAACGCGGCCATTGGCGGCAGCCAGGACACCGTTTCCCATTTCGACCTCGTGTTCCGGCAGCCGGATATTTGGGTCGACGACAGGGTGGTAATGCGGGGCGGCGAAATCTGCGTGGATTAGGCGGGCTGCATTAAGCCCGGTTGGGACGGAGGAAGATATGGTGCGGATTTACGTCATTTGTGACCTGGAAGGTGTCAGCGGAGTAATCGATTTTGGTAAACAATGCTGCTCCGAAGGCCCTTATTACGAACAGGCGAGGCGCCTGGCGACACTGGAATTAAACGCCTTGGTGGAAGGTGCTTTAGCCGGCGGCGCGTCGGAAATCTGGGCGTGGGACGGGCACGGAAATTTCCCGGGTGGCCTGGATGTTGAGCTGCTGCACCCTGAATGCCGGCTGGTTATGGGGGCGGGTGACGGTGGGCCGGTTGGTCTCGATCCCACCTTTGCGGCAGTCTTTCTCCATGGCCTGCACGCTATGGCCGGGACGCCTGCGGCGGTGCTGGCCCACAGTTTTGTCCCGCAGATCGAGGAGTTTGTTTTAAACGGCACCCCCATGGGGGAAATCGGTTTCAACTGCGTCACAGCGGGAAGCTACGGTGTGCCGGTTGCGTTCATCAGCGGGGATCAAGCGGCTGTGAACGAGGCGGCCGCCTTGGTGCCGGGTATCCACGGTGCCGTTGTCAAAATGGGCCTGCATTCGGCTGCCTGCGGGTTGAAGGTCGCGCCGGCGCTGATATTACCGCCGGTGCAGGCAAGAGAAGTGATTAAAGAAAAAGCCTTCCAGGCGGTCAAAGGCTTGGCGGCGATCCGGCCGCTCGTGGTTGCTCCCCCGTATGTCCTGAGTGTGAAATATAGGGACAGCCGGTATGTTCAAATGACGGCTGATAAACTGGAAGAACTGTCTTTTTGATTTGGTCAGGCGTGCCGGCGGTAGTATGATAAAGAAGGGTGGATTACATGCGGAAAATTGTTAAGTTTTTGCTGGCGATAGCAGCGGTGATTATTCTGGCGGCCGCCGGGGGGATGTTCTACCTCACCCGCGGACTGGCGGCCGGAAGCCGGATCGCCGTTGGTGATGTTGACCCGGCGGCGTTAAGCGACGGGGTTTTTACCGGACAATACGCGGCGGGACGCTGGTCGAACACGGTGCAAGTGACGGTAAATGACGGCCGGATTACCGGAATTGAGGTAGTCAAGGATGTCGCCTTCCCGAAACCGGAGGTAACGGAAGAAATCCGGCAGCGGGTGCTGACGGCCCAAACCACGACCGTGGACGCTGTCACGGGGGCGACCGTAACCAGCAAAGCGTATCTGAAGGCAATAGAAAACGCCCTGCAGCCGGAATAACCGGTGCGGTAGGGCGAAAAAGGCAAAGGAGGAACGAGATGCGGACACTAATAGTTTATGCTACCAAATACGGATGCACGGAAAAATGTGCGGAAAAGCTGGCGGGGAAACTGGAAGGGGAAGTTGACCTGCGCAACTTGCGGTCCGGCAGGATTGCCGACCTTGCTCCTTACGATCGGGTTGTCATCGGCGGGTCGATGTATATGGGGAAAATTCAAAAGGAAGTCGGCAGATTTTGCACCGAACATCTGGGCGAACTGAAAGAGAAGAAGCTCGGCCTCTTCATCTGCGCCATGGCTGAGGGCGAGGATGCCGCCAAGGAACTGAACGAAGCTTTTCCGTCCGAGTTGGCAAGCGCGGCCGCAGCCCGAGAAGTCTTCGGCGGTGAATTCGTTTTTAGTAAAATGAACTTCCTGCACAAAATGATAGTCAAGAAGATAGCGAAAACGGACCAGGACGTCCTGAAGCTTTCGGAAGAAAGCATCGACCGGTTTGCCCGATCCCTGCAGGCCTGATTCATTTCAGCAGGCAGTCGTATTCGCTGCTGCCGGCGACACCGTGTTGCCGCATGAAGTCGACCACCGTTCGCGCGGCTGCGACCCCGCCGCGCGGGCCCAGGATGGTGACGGAACGGGCCGCGGCGGCATTGGCGAAACCGGCGGCAGTTCGGGGGGCGGCCCCTTTGCCCAGCGCGTAGATGAAAGAACTGCAAAAAGTGTCGCCGGCGCCGGTGACGTCCGCGACGGCAACCGGAATACCCGGGACGCTGCTATCCCCGTCTCGGGTGTGGACCCGGCAGCCGGCCTCGGCGAGGGTGACGACGACGATTTCCGTTCCGTAGCCGAGCAGGCGGGATACGGTTTCGGCGTAGCCGGCCCCGTTTCTGTATACTTCGAAGCCTTTGCGGTTAAAGAACGCGATATCTACCTCTGTGAAATAGATTTCATCCGCCGGTTCGATGTGGGCTACGTCGAGGTCGTAAACGAGTTTGGCGCCCGCCGCCCGGATGCGGCGGGCGATATCGACGGCGGTCAAATTGCCGCAGCGCAGGGGTTTAAACTCCGCAATCGTTGAGTAGACATATTGCGCCGCACCCATTGCCTCGATAGTGGGTGGCGTCACATCAATGTGTTGGATGCCTAACGTGGGGATAAAAACGGTATGGTCATCTTCGGTGAGAATGATGATGGTTTTGGAGTCGGGCAGGGTGTCGTCATACTGGATATAGCTCGTATCGATGCCTTGCCGGCGCAGGTCCTCGCACAGAACTTGGGTAATGCTCCTGCGATTGAGGAGGGCGAGGAAGCGGACGGTTTCGTTATAACCGGCGTAGACGCTCGCGGCGTTGGCAATCATGCCGCCGACAGCCGGCGGCAGAGCTTTGACCAGGACCTTCTCCCGCAACTGTGGCCAGTATGGCGCCCGATAGTATTCATCCAGAGCGATATCACCCACGAAGAAAGAATAATCTCTCGGCATCTGTCCACTTCCTTTTATTATTGTCGCTTTACCTTAAGTTTTCTGCACTGCAGCCGATAATCCTTCGCCAGTCGTTGGTGCACTGAGCGACACCGGCGGCGGCGAAGTTTGCTGGTTCACAGAAAAAACGCATTTACGGAACGATAGCGAAGCCTAAACCAATAGATCGAAGGCATGCCCGGAAGGAGTCGTCTGATGGAGTACGTAATAGCCGGCCCGACGATAACGAACGATATTGTCTATGCCGACGGCCGCGCGGTTAAGCGCTGTCTCGGCGGTTCCGTGTTTTGTGTCGGCGGGATTAAGCTGTGGACTGACAGCTGTCTTTATGTCAGCAACGTCGGGGCGGATTTTGACCGGTACTACGGAGAATGGATGCGCCGCAATAATTTGTCCGAACGGGGTATCAACCGGATTCTGCCGTATACCCACTACAATGTGTTGCGCTACGGCCCGGACGGCCTCCACAGTGAGGCTTCCGTTTATGGGGAAGCTTACGAAGCCGAGACTTTTCCGGCGGACCGCCTGCAGGCGGAGCAGATAGCGGCTGTTTGCGGCCCGGCGACAAAAGGCATCTATATTGAGGCTTACGAGCATGAAAATATCTGGGAAGATATCGACATGATCCGTAAAAATCGGGGCACGAAGATCATGTGGGAAATCCCGACTTCGGCCGCGCTTGACCCGGACCGGCGGGAAAGGGTGCTGGCGACGCTGAGCAAGATCGACATCTTCTCGCTCAATCTGCCGGAGGCGAAATCCCTGTTTGCGGCCGCCGGCGAAGCGGAAGCGGCGGAAAAAATAAAAGAATTCGGCCGGCCGTGTTTCTTCCGCGTCGGCACCCGGGGCTCTTATTGGATTGACCGCAGCGAGATCTGGTTTGCTCCCAGTGTTGCCGGCGGCGAAACCGTCGACGCCACGGGCTGCGGCAACTGTGCGACGGCGGCGGCGCTGTACGGTTACTGCGAAGGCTATGAGCCCTTAAGGACGGCAGTTCTGGCCAATGTCGCGGCCGCCTACAACTTACGGCAGTACGGGCCGATTCCCCCGGTGACAAAGGAATTGCGGGCGGCCGCCCGGGCCTGGGCGGAACGGATCTATTCGGATTTGCGCGAGGCCGGAAGCTAACCGGTTGGGGCGAGCCCGCGTTCGTTGAGCCGACAAAATTTGAAAAAGTTGAACCGGAGGGATTGTGGTATGCAAAAAACGGGTTTTCTGGGCTTGTTCAAGGTAAATAAGCCGGTTCTGGGCATGATTCATCTGAAAGGCGAGAGCCGGGCGGAAAAACTGGCCTTGGCGGCAAAGGAAATCGACCTGATGGCGGATAACGGCATCGACGGCGTCATCATCGAAAATTATTTCGGCAGTCCGGAGGATGTCGAAGTGGTGCTGCGGGAAGTGGCCCGCCGGGAAGACATCGTCTACGGACTCAATGTGCTGGACGACGACGTCAGAGCGTTTGAGCTTGCCGGCCAATATGACGCCAAATTCATCCAACTCGATTCGGTGGCGGGTCATCTGGTTTTGGCGGATGACGCGAAGTTCCACGCCTTTATCAGCCGGGCGCGGGAGCGGACGGATACGTATGTGCTCGGCGGCGTCCGGTTCAAATACCAGCCTTATTTGTCGGGCCGGCCGCTGCCTGAGGACCTGCGCATCGGTATGGACAGAAGCGACGCCATCGTGGTCACGGGCGACGGTACCGGGATGGAAACCGATTTGGCCAAAATCAGGGAATTCCGCGCCATTACCGGTGATTTTTCGCTGGTGGTCGGGGCCGGGCTGACTGCTGAGAACTGTCGGGCCCAGATGGCGATAGCCGACGCGGCAATCATCGGCAGTTATCTGAAGGACACCTACAGGGCGGATGGGATTGTGTGCGCCGAACACATTCGGGCGTTTATGGGCGAGGTGCGCAAACTGCGGTAAAGCCGAAAATCCCGGCTTTCCGTATTGGTCGCCGGTAACGGCAGGAAAACAGCCAGCAGCCGATTTATTAAGCGAAGGGGGATATTTAATGCAAAGCATCGAGCCGATTCATATCTTTCCGTCACCCGGAGAGCACCTCTGCGGTCTTGCCTTTGACGGCACGCTGCTCTGGCACTCGGACGGCATGCAGGAAGAGATTTACGGAATAGAGCTGCCGACCGGACGGGTGGTGAAGACACTGCCTTGTCCGGGTGTGAAGACCGGTCTCGCTTACGACGGGAAGTACTTATGGCAGGTGGTCGGCAGCCCCAAATATCTGTGCGCCATCGACCCGGCTACGGGGGAAACGGCGGGTACTCTGACTTTGCAGCCGCCGACGGAAAATGCCTGCGGCATCGATATGGCCGGCGGCAGGCTCTGGGTGGGCGTGGAAATCGACGCCAGGCTGCAGGAGCGCAACGTGGCCGACGGGACCCTGGTGCGGGAGTTCGCGGCCCGGCCGCGGATTGCCGGTTTGACTTTTGCCGGAGACTGCGTCTGGTATAATGAAGCGGTGGAAGGCTTGCTCGTTTGCGTCAATCCGGGGGACGGCTCGGTTACCGCCGAATACCGTATCGGCGGCATGCCGACCGGGCTTACCTGGGACGGACAACAGTTCTGGGTTGCCGACTTCATAACCAAGACGATTAAGGCGTTCCGGCCGTAACGAGTTGAAAGTTAAAAGTTCAAAGTTAAAAGTCGGGGAACGATAAACCCGGCGTAGCGGATATGGATGGCAAGGAGATGGAGCGGATGGAAATCAGACTTGACGGCCGGACGGCGCTAATCAGCGGATCGACTGCCGGCATTGGCTACGCGATAGCGGAAGGCCTCGCCCGGGCGGGGGCGGAGGTAGTAATCAACGGGAGGTCGGAGGAGCGCCTGCAGGCGGCTGTCCGGCGGTTGCAGGTGGCGGTTCCGAGCGCCCGGATTGCCGGTGTCGCCGCCGACCTGAGCACCGCCGCCGGTGTGAGCCGGCTGCTTGAAAGCCGGCCCGAAATCGATATTCTCGTCAATAACCTCGGCCGGCACGGACCCCAGCCGTTCTTTACCATCACGGACGCCGACTGGGAGGAATATTTTCAGACGAATGTCATGAGCGCCGTTCGCCTCTCCCGCCATTATGCGCCTGGGATGGTGCGGCGGGGCTGGGGCCGGGTTTTGTTTAATGCCAGCGCTGTTTCCGGTTTTCTGTCCGGCGGCGAGCAGGTGCACTTCGGCGCCACCAAAGCGGCCGTCCTGGCCGTCGCCCGGGGGCTGGCGGAAAGCGTGGCCGGTACCGGGGTAACGGCCAACGCCTTTTTGCCCGGGCCGACACTGACCGAAGGCGTGCGGGAGTTTATTGATGAACTGGCACAGTCCACCGGTAAATCACCCGATGCAGCGGTAAAAGAAATGTTTGAACGCAGTCTTCCAACCTCACTGCTGCAACGGTTTGTCGATCCGGCAGAGGTCGCCAGCCTGGTCGTTTACCTCGCTTCCGATACTGCGTCCGCCGTCACCGGGGCGGCGCTGCGGGTGGACGGGGGGATTCTGCGGACGATCCTGTAATAGAGAGAGTTGATGCGCCGCTGAGTAAGCTGTCTGGCTACCATAGCAAATTCTATCAGGATATAGCGGTGGATATGCGTTTGGGATATATCGTAACAAGGTATCGGCTGTAAAGATATGTTTTCAGCCGATGCTTTTTTTCTTGACAAATTGGTTAATGTGGAATATCATTATCGTATGTCGATATAGAAAATCGATATTGATATTCGAGCAAAGGCGGGGGTGATACCGTTGGAGAACCGCATTATCAGGAAGCTCTTCCTCGGTTTTATCAGCATCCATGTCCTGCATCATGCGCAAAAGGAACCCTTCTACGGCGTATGGATGATCGAGGAATTGAAGCGTCACGGCTATGCCATGAGCGCCGGCACCTTATACCCGATTTTGCACAGTCTGGAAAAAGACGGGCTTCTGCAATACGAGGAACGTAACGTGGAGGGCAAGATCCGTAAGTACTATTCGATCACTGCAGCGGGGGCATCCGTTCTGACGGAAGCGAGAAGCAAAGCCTACGAGCTTTTCAAAGAGATCAAGGATGGGACGGGAGAAGGGCTATGAAGCTTTTCGGCCCGCCCAAGGGAAAGGAAACGTTGCCCCGGTATCTTTTCAAATACATGCCGCAATTCATTATCTCGTCCATCGGCGGCATTGTCTATAACACGGTCATCGTTCTCGGCCCCATCCTACTGGGAAACCTGATTGACGCGGCGGGCGGCGGTACGGGCCGGAAGGTCATGCTATCCGCGTTGTACTTTGTGGGGGTTACGGCATTTTTCCAACTCGCCCGCTTTGTGAAACGCTGGTTCATGCGTGACCAGTTCAACCGTGTGGCCTGCGATCTCAGGCAGTCCTTTCTGGAACGGATGCTGGGCAGAAAGCTGCCGGAACTGGAAAAGGAAGCCGTCGGCGACTTGATGTCCCGAACGGTCGGAGATATCACTCTGGTCGTGGATACCGTGATGACCACGCTCAATGAAGGCTGGGACACCTGGCTTCTCATGCTCTCCTATTTTGTTGCCCTGATGTTCAAGGATTGGAAGATTACATTGATCGCTTCCGTCATGGTCCCACTGACAATTCTGCTCGCGCAGAACATGCGGCATGTCTTGTATAAGTACTCCATGGCGGCCAGACAGGCGGCCGCCGCGTCCAACAGCGGTTTGCAGCGGTATCTGGATGCGGCTGCCGTCCTCAGACTGTTTGGCCGGGAGGCTTCCGAAGCGGAGGGAATTCGGGACTCGTTTGAAAAGCAGGCAAACTATAACATTAAGGAAATGCTGCTCCAGCAGGCTCTTTTGCCGGTATATTCGCTCATCGCCGGCCTTGGCATCGTGGTGGTCATCGCGTTGGGAGGCGGCAAGGTCGTGATCGGCAGCTGGACGGTTGGAACGTTTAATGCCTATCTGGTGATGTTTATCGCCTTTTCGGGCCGGACGCGCGTGGCTGCCCGCGTCTTCAACCGCTGGCATGCCGCAAGAGCCGCGTGGAGCAGGATAAAGGAAAAATTGAATCAGCCCGCTGATTTGCCTTCCCGGGAGGCTGCCGGGAAACAGGATTGCCGGGAGCTGCGGGTGGAGAATATGAGCTTTGGATTTGGCGGCGGCGGTATTCTTCATGCTATCAGTTTCACAGCAACAACAGGACAGATCATCGGCATCACGGGAGCCGTTGGTTCCGGCAAGACATCGCTCGCCCATGCACTGACTGGCCTGTATTCGTACCAGGGCAGCATCACTTTGGACGGCAGAGAACTGTCCGACCTGCCTGCGGCGGAAAGGAATCGGTTGATTGCATATGCAGGTCACGAGCAGTTCCTGTTCTCCATGTCCATCCGGGATAACATCCGTTTTTCCGACGAAGATGAACGAGCGCTGGATCAGGCTCTGGAGGCTGCGGCGCTGCAGGAGGACATTGCCAGGTTCGATGCCGGGCTGGATACGCCGGTTGGCGAAAAAGGCGTGAAAGTGTCCGGCGGACAGCGGCAGCGGATCGCAATGGCAAGGGCGATCGCTTCCGGTGCGCCGGTGCTGCTCTTGGACGACCCCTTCTCCGCTGTGGACATTGCCACCGAAGCGGAGATCATCGAACACCTGAAGCGAGATTACGCCGACCGGATCGTGCTGTTGTTCACCCATCGCCTGACAGCGTTCCGTCATGCCGACAGCATTCTGGTTTTGGACCGAGGGAAGATCCTGCAGCACGGAACGCATGCTTCGCTCATGCAGGAAGAAGGGCTGTACAAGGATATTTACAGCGCTCAGGTGTTCATGGAGGTGGAAGCAGATGCGTAAAAACAATGAAAACGGCTTCCTGACACAGGCGTTTGCCGATACGGCAAAAAAATATCACCCCTATGTTATCATGCTGCTCCTGGCCGTTGTCGTCGGTGCGGTGGTCAACGCATGGCCGTCTCTGGTGCTCAAGCGGATTGTTGACGGGCCGTTGGCGTCGGGCGGACAGGGCTTGTGGCGGTACGCGATTCTGTATCTGGGCGCCGTGCTGCTGTTGGGACTGAGCGATCTTGTGCGGGAATACGGAGCCATGGTATTCGGCCAGAAGATGCTGTTGCGCATCAGGTCGCAAATGCTGGACAGACTGAGGCTCCTGCCCATGTCATATTATCTGGAAGTGCCGGCCGGTGAGACCATCTCCAGATTTATGGCGGACATGGAAGCGGTCAACACGCTCTTTACCGCGGGGATCATCAGCGCGATGGCCGATCTTTTAAAAATCACCGGGTTGCTTGTTGCGCTGTTTTCGCTGTCCGCAGCATTGGGATATATTGCGCTGGGCGCTCTTCCCATCATATACCTTCTGGCCGATTATTTCCGGAAAAACATCTACCAAAAGCAGCTTGTTGTCCGCAAGCGGGTAGCGGACATCAACACCGGCATCCAGGAGATTTATTCCGGCCTTAAGATCATCAAGATCTTCGGAAAGGAACGGTTCTTTGCCGGGCGGTTTGAACCCTTGCTGGAAAACCACCGGATAGCGATGAATGCTAACAGCGTCTATGACGCGTGGTTCCCCTGCATCATGCAGACGCTGCGTGCTGCGGTCATTGCCCTGGCAATATTCATCGGCGCGTCCGTCAACACTACACCTCTGGCGCTTGGGCTGTCCCTGGGAACGCTGGCGGCCTCGGCCGACCTCTTGATCCGCCTGTTTGAACCTATTGAGGCAGCTTCGACGGAAATCCAGACCATCCAGCAGGCCATGGCCGGGCTGAGCCGGATCAAGGCGTATTTCAATCAGGAAATTGAAACGGCCGAAAAGTTGGATATATCCGACGTGAGCAAAGTGGGGGACGTAACGGTAGTGATCGAAAATGTGCATTTTGCCTATAAGAACGGCAAGGATGTATTGAACGGCGCAACCGTGACCGTACCGGCCGGGACCAAGGCCGCCATTGCCGGCAGAACCGGTTCGGGCAAGACTACGCTAATGAATCTGACCGCCGGGCTTTATCCGCCCAAAAGCGGCAGGATTACCATCGGCGGGGTCGATCCCTACCTGCTTCCGCCAGCGGCGCGGCGAAGGTTGGTGGGTATCGTCCCGCAGACAGTCGTGCTTTTCGACGGGACGATTTATGAAAACATTACTATACGAGACGATTCCATTACCAGGGAGCAAGCGGAAAAGGCGCTTAAGACAGTGGGTTTGACTGAATTGATCCGGCGGCTGCCGGAAGGGATGGAAACGGTGATTGGCGAAGGGGCGCAGAAGCTTTCCTTCGGCCAGACGCAATTGCTTTCACTGGCAAGGGCCATCGTTACCGACCCGCCCCTGCTGTTGTTGGATGAGTTGACATCCGGCCTGGACGCGGTAACGGAACGGCAGGTGCTGGGTGCCATACGCAACATCAGCGGCAGCAAAACGATCATCACCATCAGCCACCGGCTCTCCGGCATCATTGATGCCGACACGGTGCACATCATGGAGCGGGGCCGCATCATGGAGAGCGGTGACCCGCAGACACTGGCCCGAAAAGAGGGCTGGTATTCCAGATATAAGCGGCTAGAAGAGCGGAACTGGCGAATTTCTTGACAGAGTGAGGCAACAACGATGGGTTTGATATTGAAAGCAGTTATTCTCGGCATCATTGAGGGGATAACGGAATTCCTTCCCGTCTCGTCGACCGGACATCTGATTATTGCGGGAGATATTCTTGATTTCAAAGGCAGCTTCCCGGTTTTGTTTGAGATATTCATTCAGCTTGGAGCGATACTGGCTGTTATATTCTATTATCGGATAAAGATTTTCAACTCCCTGGCGGAGCTGAAACCGGGCCAACCGGGCTTCGCCTTATGGGCCAAGGTTTTGATAGCCTTTCTGCCATCAGCGGCTATCGGTTATCTTTTTAAAGATTTTATCCGGCAGAAGCTTTTCAACGTGCTTTTTGTATCGGGCACATTGGCATTTGGAGCAGTGCTGATGCTTGCCGTTGCAAAACGACGTCCAAAGGCAAGAAGCAATGATATCGAAGGGATCACTTACAGGCAAGCGCTGCTGATCGGCGCTGCACAATGTATGGCCTTGCTGCCGGGCATGTCGCGGTCAGCATCAACGATCATCGGGGGGCTGTTGGTCGGCCTCCCCCTGCCCGCTTCCGCAGAATTTTCTTTCTTTCTCGCCATTCCCACAATGCTGGGAGTCGCCTTTCTTTCATTGCTGGACGGCATATCGACTTTGTCGCCGCTGGAGTGGACCGCACTTGCCGCCGGCTGCATCGTCTCCTTCCTAGCGGCGTTGTTTGTAGTCGGGAAGTTTATTGCTCTTCTGTCCAAATATTCGCTAAAGCCTTTCGCGTATTATCGGCTTGTGCTGGGAAGCGTCATGCTTGCATATGCATTCCTGCTTGCGAAATACTGACACGGAAAAAGCCGAACCGACGTAGCATATAGTAACGAAATTATATGGATTCTGATTGAATGGTACTGATAACGAATTGCGATAAAGCTGTGAAGCTTAAAATCAGCAATATAGTTATCTGTATACCCCGGCTAACCCCCTTATGAGCGAAGCGAAGTGTCATTCTGAGTGAAACGAAGAATCTTATTCATCCTTACCCAATAAAACGACTAAGATAGTTCCGTTCAGTCCGGTCAAAGATAAGATTCTTCGCTGCGGCTCAGAATGACAACCCGAGGATGTTCTCACTCCCTTCAGAATGACGGACTGCGGCGAAGCGCTTTAGTCTTCGTAAGCCAACTTGAAAAGTCCTGTATCTTTAGCCGCAAGCCTCTGGACGTCTATCAGTGAATGTCTGTGTGAAACTATATAAGATTGAAAAACGGTAGTCCAGAGGAATTCGGCGCGCTGGGAGAGTTGTTTGAGGAAATCGAGGAACAGCGATTTGGTGAAAACGGCTTCCAGCGAACTGTTGATGAAATAGCCGTGCAGGAAAGGATACTCGGAATTTATGATCTGTCACAGCTTACCCCGTAGAGTATATCTACACCGTTCCTTATCCGTAACAGAGCCGGACCAAGCCGCTCTGTTTTTTTGTCGGCCGGTAGCCGCCGGACAGGCGATGCTTCGGCAGATCGAATTCAGGAAATAATATTGGTTATTCGGCGTGACAGAATCGTACTTTGACCGTTAAACAAGTGAAAGGACGGTGAATGGCACGAATACCGGCAAAATACGCACAGCGGTAACCGAAAACGAACTGGCTGTATCAGCACGCTATGACCGGAATGCATTTGCCGAACTGTACGAGCGTTACTTCGACAAAGTGTACACTTACGTTTTTTACCGGTCCGGCAATCAGGCGAGCACCGAAGATATTGTCTCGGAAACGTTCTTACGGGCGCTGCAGCATATCGATACTTTCCAGCCGCGGGACGGCGGTTTCGGCGCCTGGCTGCTACGCATCGCCCGCAACCGGATGATTGATCACCGGCGGCAGGAGGGGCAACTTCTCCCTTTGCCGGAAACAGTAGCCGACCAGGTGACGTCGCCCGAACAGCGGGTAATCGACGCCGAGACGGGTGAAGCTTTGCGCCGGCTGGTCGCGGCACTGCCGCCCGAGCAAAACGATGCGGTAATCCTTAAGTACGCGATGGGGATGAAGAATCGGGATATCGCCCGGGTAATGGGGAAAAGTGAAACGGCGATCAGCAGTTTGCTCCACCGGGCGTTGCAGAACTTACGGGGAGAGGTGAAAGCATGATGGAGCCCGAAGACAATCTGGAAGAGAAACTGCGGCAGGCCCTGCCGCTGCAGACGGGAAGGGAGGAGTTCCGGATGGAATTGAAGGAAAAGCTCATGAGGCTTGAAACAAGCAGGTTGCCCGAACGGCACCAGAGGAAGCAGCCCGGGTTTTCGCTGCGGGCGTATGCTTTAGGTGGTATCGCCGCCGCTTTGGCTTTGGCTTTTCTGGTCGGTCCGGCGCTGCTGCCGCAGCGGGAACTGGCGCCGCTCCCGCCGCTTGCCGCGATAGGGCCGGAGACACAAGGAGCGGCCGCCGGTCCCGGATTTACTGTCGAGCTAAATTACACTTTGACCGGCGCCCTAGGTGTTTTGCCGGCCGAAGCACCGGTTTACCGGCATGAGCCGATGCCGTTCAGCCCGGATACGGTGAAAGCAACTGCGGATAAATTGGGCATTGCCGGGGAAGTGACTACCGACGCCTGGCAGGACAAGTACACTTATTCGATCGGCAGCGCGAACGACCGTTATCTCATGGCTTTCCCGGACGGTTATTACAGCTACAACCGAATGTATCCGGATAATCAAAGTGGTATGAAACTGCCGGACGAAACAGAACTGACCGGAGCCGCTGAAATATTCATCAAACAGCTCGGTATCAACCCGGCCGGAATAGAGCTGCAAAGAATCGATTATCCTGAAAGCGACGAAGTCCCGGCAACAGCGATGCTCTTTTATGTTCCGCGGCAGCCGGGGAATCAGGTAAGCGTTGCTCCTTATATCGCGGTCAGAGTCGGTACCGACAAGGAAGTATACAATGCGGGCTGGATTTGGCCGGCGGCCTTGACCCAAACGGTCAGTTACCCGCTCCGGACGGCGGACGAAGCTTGGGCGGCGGTCCAGGCCGGTAAAGGCAAGTTGGTCATCGAATATCGCGATATCTTGGGGCCGGCGGAAGGAACGGCGGTTTACGGCAGCGGTAAAGTAGAAACAGTAAAGGTAGGGTACATCCTGACCTACGCGGAAACGGGCGAAGTGGTTCTGCAGCCGGTTGCCGCGTTCAGCGGAACGGCTACTTTGGAAGACGGAATGACGCTGCCGTTTACCGTCTATACGGAAGCAGTCGACCAGAAATATTATCAAGAGTAATTCTGCTGTTCTGTAAGAAACGCGGTGCGCCCGGCGGGCGCACCGCGTTTCTTAGCGGTTTCTTTTCAATAATAGTAATTGCTATATAGCGTCCAGGGCGCCGTACAGGTCGCTTACCAGATCGGCCGCGTCTTCGATGCCGATGGAAAGTCGAATCAACCCGTTGTGAATGCCCATTTCTTTTTTTAGGGGCGGCTCCAATTCGGCGTGGGAAGTGGTCGCCGGGTGTGAGAGCGTCGTCCTGACCCCGCCGAGGGTGGTGACGAATTTGATCACCTGCAGGGATTGCATGAAGCGGTTCACCTTTTCCCGGTCATCCGGGATGTAGAAACTGAGCATGGCTCCGTAACCGCCGTGCAGCAGGCGGGTTGCGAGGGCATGGTAGGGACTCGCGGGCAGGCCGGGATAGAATACTTCGGCGACTTTGGGGTGTTTGGCCAGGGCTGTCGCGACCGCCAGCGCATTGGCCGATTGCTTTGCCACCCGCAGATGCATCGTCTTGATGCCGCGCAGCACCAGCCAGGCGTCGAAAGGACTGATCACGCTGCCGAAGGAGGCAATGAAATGTTTGGCCGCATGGACGATGTCGGGCGCAGCAATGACCGCTCCGGCGATGACGTCATTATGGCCGTTGATGAACTTGGTGGCGCTGTGGACGACGATGTCGACGCCGCGCTGCAGCGGGTTGATGTGACAAGGGGTGGTGAACGTATTGTCGACGAGCACTTTGGCGCCGGCAGCGTGGGCAAGCGCGACGACGGAATCGATGTCGATGACCTTAACGAAAGGATTGGTAACGACCTCCGTTACAAACAGCCTGGTTTCCGGCCGGAGGGCCTGTTTGATCGCCGCCGGGTCGTTCAGATCGACGAAAGAAGTGCTGATTCCAAGCTTGGCCAAATCACTTTTGAGCAAGCTGTAGGTACCACCGTAGATAGCGTCAGCGCAAATGATGTGATCCCCGGCCTGCGCGACGGCAAGAATTCCGGCCAAGATGGCAGCCATGCCGGAAGAACATACGGTCGCGGCCTCGCCGCCTTCCGCCGCTGCCAAAGCTTCGGCCAATCCGTCCTGGTTGGGGTTGCCACCGCGGGAGTAGTAATAGCCCCCCTGCGGAATTTCGTGGGCAGTCCGGATAGTATCCAAATCCCGCAGTACGAAAGCGGATGTTTGGTAAATCGGCAGCGCTTCCGGATAGGAAATGGGTAGCTCGACTCTTTCGCCGGCGTGCAGAATCTTTGTTTCTCTGGTAAGTTGATTTTTCTCGGCCATGCTTTTCCCTCCTTAATTGTACTCGGATCGTCCAAAGGCATTGTCACCATCCGAGGGAATGGCTTAACTTTTATCTTTGTTATCCGGTACCTGGTCCCGTCGGGAGCAAAAGCAGAACTCCGGGAAACAAGCCCGTATTTCAAATGCAACGGCCAGATGATTATTCGCGGTCAAGTACCGTCGCTCTGCTCCGTTTTGGCCGCTGGGACGGGTTTAAAGAGCCATATGTCTTGTTTGGCAGCTGCTGCGGTAGATATGTGCACTACTGAAGTTTATTTCGAGTTCAGTGAGAAACTTCCTCCTTTTGCCTGGTTGTTACCGCCTAAGGTTTTTGCTCCCGGCAGCAGGAGTTCGGCCGGCTGCATTTAATATATGTATTGCGATGCATATCGCTGAAAAATACGTTAGCAGGTCTAGGGGGGAAGAAGATGAAAAAGAAGACTCTTATTCTCGGATCCGTTTGCTTAATGCTGGCGGTGCTTTTGGTTGTGGCCGGGTGTTCGCAGCCCGCGCCCGAGGCGCCGCCCCAGGAATCGGCCTGGGAGATCACGGTGAAGAGCGCCGGCGGGGAAAAGGTGATTGCCATCGAGGACATCAAGGCAATGGAAGCTGTAACCATTGAAGCGGAAAAGAAAGAAGAGGTGCACGAATACACCGGCGTCAAGCTGAGCGAAATCCTGGGGTTAGCCGAAATAGGCGAAGCCGAAACGGTCACGCTGGAGGCGGAGGACGGTTATTCGGCGACACTGACGGGGGCGGAGGCTTTTTCCGACAATACGCTCCTTGCCTATCAGATCGACGGCGCCGACATCGAAAGCGACAAGTCGAAGCCGATTATGCTCGTGTCGACGGAAGCCAGCTCCAGTGCTTGGGTTGGCAAGTTGAAAGTCATTACGGTGGAATAACCGGCGAGCATTGGCTGAGGCATCTGCCCGGAAGCAGTAAAACAGCGTCCGGACAGATGCCTCGCTGTACCGCTGCGACGGTTAGTCCGGAAAGGAGGCAAAAATGAAGCGGATAAGCTGGTTTTTAGTGCTGGCTTTACTCGGAATGCTCGTATTTACCGGCTGTTCGGGCGCACCGGCACCTTCGGCAGGCGGAACCGACAACAGAGTAATCAGTTTATACGGCTTGCCGGAAGAGGTACAAATTACTCTAACCGAATTAAAAGAGATAACCCCGAAAGAAGGATCGGCTATTTCCGTCAATTCGGCCGGTGAGGAGAAAACAGTCGCTTACAAGGGCGCCGAGTTGGGGGATATTCTGGCCAAGTACGGCTCGGACAAAACTGCCTTTACCGGGGTGCGACTGGTGGCCTCGGACGGTTACGCGGTCGAGGTGCCGGAAGAAATCCTGCGGAATCGGGAGATTATTCTCGCCTACGAGATTGACGGTGCAGCCCTGGATGAGGGCAGTAATCCGGTCAAGGTTGTCGTTCCGGAAGAAAGGGCGATGTATTGGGTCAAATACCTGGCTGAAGTGCACCTGGTCGCCCCGACCGCTGATGTCAAACTGAAAACGGTGCGCTTCTTCGAAAACGAATTGAAGGCGCTGTCGGTGCGGGATTACGATTATTTCGGTACGGTTGACGAAGCGGTACTCCTGACGGAATTGCTGGGGAGGGACGAAAGCACGAAGGTAATTTTGATCGGACGGGACGGCCTGGTCAAGCATGAACTGCTGGAGCCGGCCAAATACGAGTACTGCATCAAGTACACCGGAGCGGACGCCCCCGCCTATCTCGCACCCGGGCTGCCGTTCGGAATGCAGGTGAAGAATTTGGCCGCAATCATTGACGGGGATGTCGCGATCTTGTTTGCGTCCGGCTACGCCGGACCGGACGGCCGGTTTGCCGGTGGCCCGTTGCTGGAAACCCTGTCGGAGTACTGGCCGGACGGCGAGCTTACTCTGCTGGGCGTCGGCGGTCAGACCGAGACGATCACAGCGGCGGTCTTCGGGGAAAAACATTTTGTTCTGACCGAGACCGGGGTAAGCGCGGACCGATAAGAACGCTCCAGGCGGGGGATGGATGATGGTTAAACGTTTGCTCAACCGGTTTTCCGCTTTTGATCTGGTAATCATCACGCTGATGGCAGCCCTGGGGGTGGCGGTGAAGCCGGTAGTGGTGCCGCTGTCGCACATCATCACCGGACCGCTTTACATTCCGGGCGGGGTGGTTGCCGGCGGTTTTTACATGCTGTGGCTGGTGCTCGGTTACGGCCTGATCAATAAACGGGGAACGGCGACGCTGATCGGCTTGGTCCAGGCTTTACTGGTCATTGCGCTGGGTATCTTCGGGACGCACGGGGTGGTCAGCCTTGTGACCTATGCGGCACCGGGCATCAGCGTGGACCTGCTATACCTGATTATGCGCCGCGGCGTCACTTCCCCCCTGCGGGCTTTTCTGGGTGGGGCTGCTGCCAACAGTACCGGGACGATACTCGTTTCTTTCGTATTTTTCCGACTTCCGCTCATCCCCCTGCTGCTCAGTCTGACGGCGGCCCTGTTGTCCGGCGGCTTGGGCGGCTTGATTGCCTACGGACTGCTTGCCCGGCTGCGGAAGTTTAACTTGTTTGCCGCCGAATGAGGCGGAATAATGCGGTAGGTGGGTGATTGGCTGTGACGAGAAACAGGATGATGCGAGGGTGGCTGATCACGTTGCTGATCGGTCTGCTTGCCTGCGGGCTGGCGGGGTGCGCCGCCCGAACCGCAGCGTCGGGCGGGTCGGACAGTGATTTTATGACCGTCGTGGGGGATGTGGCAAACGTGGCGGTAGTCAGGGATTACACCGGGCTGACTGCGCAGAACGTAGTATTGGACGACCGGACGGTGCAGGCGGTGCCGGCAGCCGATGTCCTGGCTCTGGCGGAGCCCCGGAACCCGGTATCGATTACCCTGGTGGGGGATGACCGCCATACGGCCAGGATAGCGGCCGGCAATCTGACCGACAGCTATTTTGTCAAGACGGCGGCGAATGGCTGGGAATTCGTCTCCCGGGTGTTTCCCATCAACACGGCAATCAAACGGATAAAAACTGTCATCGTGGCCGGCGACGGGACATACGGGATCAGCGTTATCACGCCGGATCGGAATCTGCAACGGCTTTCACCGGGCCAGTTGCTGGGTGACAGCCACGAAGTAGTTTTTTACGAAGAAGGCTATTCGTCCAAGACCGTGGACGGGCAGGAATACGCAGGAGTCGTCATTACCCAGCACACCGGGCTAAGGGTCAGTGACCTGAGCGGGCTGGCGACGGCTGATGAGATAATTGCCGTCGGGCTCGACGGAGGGCTGACCGAGGTCGGAACGGATGATTTCCTGGAAGCGCGGGGGAATCAGATATATTTGAACCGTTTCGACCACTCGACCCCCCGCGCCCTGGCCGGTCTGGCAGCCGACCCGCCGCACCGGCGGGTGACGGATGTGTACAGCGACGCCCTGGATCTGATCGAGCAAGGGAAAGCGGTCATGGTAATTTATATCGACGGCTTGGGATATGAGCAGTTCGTTCGGGCGAGGCAAAACGGCGAGATCCCAAATTTGGCGCAAGGGTCGGCCGAGCGGGCGATGACGGTGTATATGCCGGTAACCAACTGCGGATTTGCCGCCATGCTGACCGGAGCCTACCCGGATGTGAACGGCGTGCACAGCCGGCAAGACCGGGAAATGCTCGTGCCGACCATCCTGGATGTCCTGAGTGAGCGGCAAAAGCGAGCAGTGCTCATCGAGGGAAATATCAATATCCTGAAAGTCAATGGGGAAGTAGTGCTGAACACGGATAAAAACGGCAACGGAATCAACGACGACGACATCTTTGCCAGTGCCGTCGCTCATCTGGAGCAGGGATACGACTATCTCCTGGTGCATTTTCACGGGGTCGATGACGCCGGGCACACTTACGGCCCCGAGGCCGAAGAAACCCGGCAGCATCTCAGGTTAGTCGACGGATACGTCGGCCAACTGCGGGCGCAGTGGAGCGGGAAGGTAATCGTGGTTTCCGACCATGGCATGCACCGGACCGACAGCGGCGGCAGTCACGGCGAGTTCCGGTATGAAGACATGTTTTTCCCGTACATCGTTTATCATTAAGCTGCGGTTCACCGCAGGGTCGGACGAGGAGGGCGGCAGATGAAAAATAAGGCTTTGGTCGCGATTATCGTAGTCCTGGCGTCGGCGGTAGGTGTGCTGGCATTTTTGAATCAAAGCAATCTGGCGAACAAACAGCAGAGCGGTGCAAATCCGGTGCTCTTGGTCAAGGCGGAAGGAGAAAGGGTCGGAGAGATCGATCTTAATCGCATTCGCACCCTGGGTGAAGCGAAGTTCGTCGCCACGCAGCGTTCCAGCGGCAAAGCGCCGGTTGACCGCGAATTTACCGGAGTACCGCTGAAAGCGGTGTTGGCGGCGGTAGACTCCGAGTTTCAGGCAAAAGGCAGCCAGGTGGTGGCGCAAGCGGTCGACGCCTACGTTACAGCGTATCCGATGGAAAAAGTGTTGGAGGACGAGAATATTTATCTGGTTTACGAGCAGGACGGCGAACCGCTGGGCAGTAAATCGGAGGGAGGTAGCGGCCCGTTGTTGCTCGTGGTGCGGAAAGATACTTACGCCCAATATTGGTGCAAGTTCCTGGCTGAGGTCGACATCCGCCAATGATCCCCGTCATCGAAATGCGGCAGGTTTCGTTTCACTACCAAGCCGACGGGAGAAGGATTCTGACCGATCTCACTTTTTCGCTCGCTCCGGGAGAAATGTTGGGTATCTACGGCCCGAGCGGGAGCGGTAAAAGCACCTTGTGCCTGATGCTGTGTGGAATAATTCCCCACAGCATCACCGGTGTAATGGACGGTGAGGTCCGTTTATTCGGGGAAAGCACGCGGGAACTGAGCCCGGCTCAGATTGCCCGGCGCGTCGGCATCGTCTTTCAAAATCCGGAGACCCAGCTTTTTCTGCCGCGTTTGCGTAGCGAACTGGCGTTTGCGCCGGAGAACCTTTGTCGGCCGCGGCCGGAAATCAGGCAAAGGGTGGCCGAAGTGTCCGAACTGCTGCAGCTTGATGGTCTTTTGGCAGCCAGCCCGAACGAGCTTTCCGGCGGGCAGCAGCAAATCGCGGTAATCGCCTCTGTTCTCAGCCAAGACCCGGCTGTGTTTGTTCTGGACGAGGTTACCGCCATGCTGGATGAAGCAAACGCCAGCAACATCCTGGCGATCATCGACCTCTTGCGGCGGCAGGGCAAGACAATCGTCATGGTTGATCACCATTTGCCAAACCTCAGCCGGGCTGATAAGTTGCTTGTTTTGGCAGACGGCAGAATCAAGTCCTTCGGCCGGCCCGGCCAAACGGACTGAAGTACCTGGCGAATCGGAAAGACAGCCGAAGGAGCGGGGTGATGCTTTGACGTTTCTGGCATTGGAGCGGGTCGGATTTGCGTATCGCGGGAAAAATCGCCTGTTCAACGCTGTTTCGTTTGCCGTCCGGACCGGCGATACCATTGCCCTGATGGGTCCGAACGGCAGCGGTAAAACGACTCTGGGAAAAATCATGGTGGGGATTTTGCCGGTTACGGAAGGAACGGTTAGGCTGGAAGAAAAGGCAATCGGCGATTTCCGGCTCAGCGAAATCGGCCGCCGGATCGGCTACGTTTTTCAAAGTCCCGCGAAACAACTTTTTTGCGGCACGGCGACGGAAGAAGTGAGTTTCGGGCTAATCTACCGGGGTTGGACGGTGGCAGCGGCGACCGAACGGGCACGGGAACTGCTGGATTTTTTCGAACTCGGCCACTGCGCGCAAGAGTTTCCCCTTAACCTGAGCCGGGGCGAGCAGCAGCGGCTGGTAATCGCCGCTGCTCTGGCCTTGGAGCCGAAATTTCTGGTGCTGGACGAGCCGACAACCGGATTGGATGACGCGAGAAAGCGGCAGTTGGCGGAGACGCTTCTGCGGCTTAAGGCAAGCGAAGTCGGGTATATATTAATCAGTCACGATGCTGATTTCTGCCGGGAGTGCACCGAGCGGACCCTGTTCCTGCAGGAAGGGGGAGTCCGATGGCGGGAGAACTAGCGGCGCCGAAATTTGACCCGCGGGCGCGGCTCGCGGCCGTGGCGGTCCTGTCAACTCTGGCAATCGCCATCAAAGATGTTGCCTGGTTGGCCGGGTTGGTGGCCGTCACCTTCCTGTTGCTGTCCTTGGGCCGGTTTGACCCAGGGCGGGTCCTCCCCAGACTGCGGCGGTTCGGGCCGCTATTTTTGGCCCTGCTTGTCGTTCAGAGTATTTTTGCCCCGGCCGGCCGGCCACTGCTGACGGTCGCCGGGATAGCGCTCGTGACGATGCACGGGTTGATTGCCGGGATTTCCATCGTCCTCCGACTGGTAATTATCGTCCTCAGCGCCGCCTTCATTGGGTCAACGGACCCGATGGAGCTTGTCCTCGGTTTGGTAAAACTAAGGGTTCCTTACGAGATAGCCTTTATGGTGCTTTTGGCTATCCGGTTTTTGCCGGTCTTAATGGAAGAGGTACAGGACGCCCTCACGGCGATCCAACTGCGGGGAGTGGACTTGCCGAGGATTCCGCCGGGAGCGAAGTTGAAGCTGTATACCAGCATCTTTCTGCCGGTGGTGGCCGGAGCGCTGCTGCGGGCCAGGAAAACCGCGGTGGCCATGGAAGCCAGAGCCTTCCGGGCTTATCCCCAGCGGACTTATCTCGACGAACTGGTTATGCAGCGAAGTGATGTTTTGCTGACGGTGATGTCTTTGCTGTTCGGTATTCTGTATTATCTTTTATATCTAAGGAGGTAGCCAGATGCGAGTATTCTCGGTCTTCGGCATATCCAAAACGGGCAAGACGACGACCATCGAGAAGATAATCGGTGAACTCCGGCGCCGTCGCTACACCGTCGGGTCGATCAAGGATATTCATTTCGAGCAGTTCGCGGTCGACACCCCGGGGACGAACACGTTCCGGCACCGGCAGGCCGGGTCGCAGCTGGTTACGGCGCGAGGCATCTATGAAACTGATGTCCTGTTTCCGGAGCAGCTTTCCATTGAACGGATCTTGTCCTTTTACGACCACGATTTCGTGGTTCTGGAAGGTGTCGACGATTACAACTGTCCCAAGATTATTACGGCCCGCAGCCCGGAGGAAATCGACGCCCGGCTGGGCGCATCCGTAATCGCCGTCACCGGAGTGATCGCCAACGAACGGTCGGAATACCGGGGATTGCCGGTTTTTAACGCTTTGACCGACATCGGGCCGCTGATTGATTTTATCGAGGCAAAAGTGGACAGGGTCCTTCCGAATGTGCCGGCGGAATGCTGCGGCCTCTGCGGGAGTAACTGCCCCGAGCTGCTGGCGGCGATACTGCGAGGCGAAAAGCGGCGGGAAGACTGCCGGCTGGACAGCTTGGGCAAGGAAGTCGAGCTTTGCATCAACGGGGAGCCGGTCGCGATGGTTCCTTTCGTCCGGGAGATCATCCGGGAAACGGTGAAGGGTTTGCTTTCCACCCTGAAAGGATACCAGGAGCACGCCAGGATTGATATTACTATCCGGCCAAAGTGAGCCGCGGGACAGGAATGAGTAACGGAAGCCCGGACCAGGTATGCGGTCCGGGCTTTCCGATCGATTCCGTCATGTTATAAAAGTCAAAGTTTAAGCCCGTCGGAGCCGGATTTGTCGGTAAAGGCGGAGACGATAAAGAGAAGGCCGGAGGTAAGCATGGGCAGAGAAAGAACGATGAAGGACAGGAACTGCCGGTAAGTGTTCCAAAAGAGGGTGGCCAGAACCCCCAGCGCCAGGAAGAGGATACCGCCCGGCAGCGGTTTTTTCCAGGCCACCGCCAGAGCTGCCGTCAGCAAAAAGGATGGAAACAGGTGGATGAGGAAGCCGCCGATTTTAGCGAACAGCGATACATCGCTCGAAAAAGCATCGAGCGCGAAAAGGGAGATAAAGAGGATATAGGCAATGGTCAGAATTCGGGGCAGCCACCGGAGTGTTTTGTTCATATCAGTTCACCTCCGAGGTTTGCTTTTTTACTATATTATGCAGCACGGCTGCTGTTCCTGCGGATAGGTAAAATATTCCATGCTTGCTGTCGGAAAGCGTAGAGAAGCCTTCATATTTTGTACAGATTAAGAGTATTGGGGGCGAACATCCGATCAACCCTGACCAATTCGGGCGTCAATCCCTGCTCCCAAGCGTACCGTGCCAGCGTCTCCAGCACCTTGCGGTTGGGCTCCACCCCGTAAGGCCAGAAGTCCGGTCCCATCAGCCGGACGGTGTCCTCCACCTCCGGGAAGTACCATGGGATTGTGTAGCGGAGGAAAGAAGTGTTCAGCATCGCCTGCAGGCAGATGTCTTTAGCGGCGCCGAAGGCTTTGTACAGGCTGAGGGCTGCCCAGGGATGCCGCTCGTAAAGCCCGCGGCGGATGACCACCGTGTGCATGATGGGGAAGATGTCGGTCAACCGGTAGTATTCTTGCTCGACCGTCCGGTAATCCGGCCACAGGCGGCGGATAAGCGGGTCGCCTCCGGCAAAACAGGCCGGGGCGCGGGATGTGAACAGAGCGTCGATCTCGCCTGTACTCAGCATATCGCTCAGGGTACGGTCATCACCGATGGGTTCTATCCGGACAGTGGCAGGGAGGTTTGCCGCGATACGCTGTCGGCGCCCGGGCTGGTTCATGCCGCCGGTAAACCAGAGCATGTCCGCCGGACGGACGCCGTAGAGGTCGGAAAAGATACCCCGCAGCCAAATCGGCGAGGTCATCGTATAGTCCGGTACCCCGACCCGTTTGCCCCGGAAATCTTCCGGGGTACGGATGCCGCTGCCGGTGTTGATAAAGACGCAGGCGTGCCGAAACATCCGCGACGGGAAGACGGGAAGCGCGATAAACCGCCGGTCTTCGCTTCCCTGCATAATCAGGTAAGCTCCCATGGAAAGCTCGGCGGCATCAAATTCCTCGTTCTGCAGCATCCGCCAGAACAGTTCCTCCGGCTCCAGGGACAAGAAATTCAGATCGATGCCTTCCGGCTGCACCCGGCCGTCCCTGAGAGCCAGGGTGCGGTCATAATCCCCGCAGGCCAGGACGAGATGCAATTTGCTCATCATGTCCCTCCTTTTTCTGCATGAATTCCACAATTGACCTGCCAATCCTCTTTGCCGAGGCATAAACCGAACTACGGGCAGAATACCGGCCGAGCCTTACGGGGTGATGGATAGTCATCGGGCCGGAAGAACCTAATAAATAGCGCCGCAGAACGAGTAAAAAATGTCAATTCAGCGCAAAAGAAGCAGGAAAATCTTACCGTTTGGATAAATACTGCAGTAAGACAGGGCTAAGGAAGCTATCCCGCAATTGGCTCAAGCGGCTGAAAGGAGCATTGGGAGGCGATAAGATGATGAGCGGCGAGAGAGAAAAGATAATGCGGGCGAAAGAAATCCTGCGGGCGATGGCGGACGGGGTCAATCCGTTCAGCGGGGAAGAGATCGAAAGCGGCAGCTTTCTCCACGACCCGCGGATGATCCGGTGCCTGCACTTCGTGCAGGAGGTGCTGACGGCGGCGCTCTCCGGGCCGGCCGGGGCGGCGGCGAGCCCGGAAAGTTTCAGCCTGACGAGCGAGGAGAAGAGCAGGATCGAACTGCCCGAGGGAAAAATCGGCATAAACGCTTTTGCCGCCTGCGTCAATCAGGTCATTGACCCGGCCCGGAGCAAAAAGTTCAGCGGAGTCGTCATCAATCGGCAACTCAAACGGATGGGAATTCTGGGCGAGGAGAGTACGGCGGACGGGAAAAAGCGAACGGTGCTGGGATCCCGGTCCGGCGAGTACGGTATCGAAAGCGAGAAACGGAACCGCGACGGGCAGGAGTACGAAATGATCCTGTTCAACGAGCGGGGCAAGCGGTTTCTGCGGGATAATCTGGAGAGAATAATGGAGTTTAAGGAATAGCCAATTCGGAGTTTGCGGAAAGAACAACAGTAAGCTTGGCCGAGAGGGAGCGCGCCGGCGCTTTTTCTTTTTTAGCTAACCGCAAACAAAGCATCCGGCGGATGTGTTCCCTTCCGGTGCCGCCAATGGTATAATCATCAATAGTCATTCTTTTTTTCACGTTATCTGACTCATAATCGATTAATTCAGGGGGTTGTGCTGTGGAGAACAAAAAGAAGGAGTTTTCGCCGGTCAAGCTGCTGGTTATCATTGCAATTGCTTCACTGTTTCTCCAGTTCGGCATCGGGATGCAGCGAACGATTTACAATAATTTCATCAACGAAGAGTTGCATATCGAAGCCCAGAGTTTCGGCGTTATCGAATCCATCCGGGAAGTGCCCGGATTGCTGACGATTGTTCTCGCCGCCGGACTTGCCATGTTCACCGAGTCGGTAGCCATGAGTCTGTGTATTCTGCTCCTGGCCTTAGGACTCGTTTTATACGGGCAGGCGACCGGTTTCGCCTCCCTGATTGTGGCGACTCTGGTTTATAGCGTCGGTTTTCATATGTACCTGCCGGTGCAGAGTTCGATGGTGCTGCGGCTGTCGAACCCGGGAGAAAAAGGGCGGCGCCTCGGCGAGATGGAAAGTATCCGGGCCCTCGGCGGCTTTTTGGCTATGGGTTTCGTCGTCTTGACCGCCAAGTATCTGAATTACCGGATGATGTTCATGGTGACTGCACTGATAGCCGTGGTGGGGGCAGGGGTGATGATGCTGATTCCACGGGAACAAGGCAGCATTAACCGGCGGAAAATCATCTTCAAGAAAAAATACTGGCTGTATTATATCCTGGTTTTTCTGGGTGGCTCCCGCATGCATATTTATCAGGCTTTCGCCACTTTCGCCCTCGTTAATATTTTTAACATCCCGGTCCGCGACATGGCGCTGCTCCTGGGCGTCAGCAACCTCTTTGCCATGCTGACCAGGCCGATTATCGGGCGGATTATCGACCAGTTCGGCGAAAGGAAGGCGTTGACCATCAACTATATCTGCGTTATCTTCATCTTCCTCGGTTACGCTTACCTCAAGTATCTGCCGTTGATTTACCTGATCTATATCCTGGATAACGCTTCGATGGGGGTCAGTATGGCCATCAGCACTTTTCTTGACAAGATTGCTTTGCGGGAAGATGTGCCTTCGAGTCTTGCCATGGGCAGCACCGTTCAGCATATTGCCGGAGTAGCGGTACCGACATTGGGCGGACTAATCTGGCAGACGTTTGGGTATCAGTATACCTTTATCGCCGGCGCGGTTGTCGCCGTGTTCTCATTGCTCGCGACTCAGAAAATCGACGCGGAATGTAGGGCCGTCGAAGCGGAGAGGGCAGCGGTGTAAGGCTTGTTCATGCCGGGCGGTCAGACGGACCGGTAATCAGAAAAGGAAGTCCCGGGCCGATTATCCGACCGGGACCTTTTTTTGCGATAATTCTTCGGGCCGCAGCCGTCACATCAGGCCCGGGCCGGAAGGAAAAATGGTCCGGAGCGCCAATTAAGTATTACGGGAGTTCGGAGCTTAAGGAGGCGAAAGCGTGGAGGATGCAATCGCTCAGATGAGAAACATAGCCATCGGCCCCTTCCGGGTTTGCGACAGCCGCGACTATCTGGTCGTGGTGAATGTACGCGAATGGCGGGTTATCTGTCATGTCTGGAAGCCGGGAGTCGAATCTGCCGCCGTCGCCGCCGCGGAAGACGGCGAGCGGGCGGAGATCGTCTTCGGGATGAAGCGGAACAAATGGTCGCCGCACGGCGGGCCGATCGCCCGACAAACGGTCCTCGGCATCGAGCCGAACCACGTTTACGAGTTCATCACCTCCATCGAGAAAGAAGACAGCATAATGTTCAAATGCGACGGGTTTATCTACGGGCAGGTCGAGATTACGGACTCCGGCCACTATCGGGCGAATCCGGGCGATGCTGTGTACGATACTCTGTCCGAAGCCGGCGACGCCATTTTGCGGCAGTTCACCCGGGCGAAAAATCTGGATGCCTAAACCACAAACACGAGGAGGAATGGAGATGACGGGGGAAAAAGTTTTTCCGGCGGTTGACAGCATCAGGGAGGAAATTATCGCCATCAGCGACTACATCCATCAGAACCCGGAGCTGGGACACCAGGAGGAGAAAGCGGTTAAATTTCTGACCGGGAAACTGGCCGCCGCCGGGTTTACGGTGGAGACTGGAGTCGGTGGTTTTCCGACCGCGTTCAAGGCTGTGTATCAAGGCAAGACCGCCGGACCGACGGTAGCTTTTCTCGCCGAGTATGACGCTTTGCCGGGTATCGACCACGGCTGCGGGCACAACCTGATTGCCGCATCCACCATCGGGGCGGCACTGGCGCTCCGACGGATGATGGATGATCTGCCGGGAACGATCGTGGTCATGGGCACCCCGGCGGAGGAAGTGCCGCCGCCGGTGAAAGGGAAGATGGTGGAGAACGGGGCGTTTGCGGGAGTGGATGTTTCCCTGACGTTCCATGGCAGCGCCGGGACTTATGCTAATGCCAAAATGCTGGCCGTCAATGCTCTGGAAGTCACATATACCGGTAAGACATCCCACGCCGCCGCCTCGCCCGAGCAAGGGCGGAGCGCTCTCGACGGCGCCCTGCTCGCGCTGCATGCCCTGGAAATGTTGCGGGAGCACGTCCGGCAGGATACGCGGATGCATTACATCATCGCGGACGGCGGAGAAGCTCCGAATATCGTTCCCAAGCACACCACCGTCCGCTGCTTCCTGCGCGGTCTGGAACGGGCTTACCTCGATCAGGTAGCGGAACGGGCCGAAAAATGTTTCCGGGCCGGGGCGCTGGCCACGGAGACAGAGGTGGAAATCAAGGTGGTCGGCAAGTGGGATGATTACCTGCATGTTCCTGCCCTGAATCAGGCTATGGAAGAATACGCCCGGCAGGCCGGCGCCGTCCAGATGGTCCAGTCACCGCCAGCCGGCGGCTCCTCCGACTTCGGCAATGTCTCGCACGCCATGCCGACCTCGGCCATCTTTGTCGCTTTCGTCCCGCCGGATACGGCGGGACATAGCAAGGAATGGTGTGATGCCGCCGGCGGCAAAGCCGGTCACGATGCGGCGATGGTCGGGGCAAAAGCGATGGCGGCAACGGCGTACGACCTGTTGACGCAGCCGGAATACTTCAAAACGGTGCAGGCAGAATTCGCCCGGGCCAAATAATAAGCCGGGCCAAGTAAATACCGTCCGCAAAAGAACGGAACCGTCTGAAACGGGCTCCGTTCTTTTTTTGCCGCTGACGAACGCTGGTAAGATTTTGCCCGTTGACGAAGTGAATTATCGGTGTTAAATTAATAGTTAGGTATCTAACTAATATCGGATTGGTGTCTGGTTCTGACGAAAAGGAGGCGGTGCCGTATGAATCACGGCAACGACAATTCCCTGCACTCCCTGCTGTTTCAGATTATGCGGCTGCACCGGAGCCGGATGATGACGCTGCTGGGGAAACTCGATGTCCACCATGGACAGGCGCCCGTTTTGGGCTTGCTGACGCGGCAGGACGGTTGGACTCAGAAGGAGATCGCGGCGAAGCTCCATCTGCGGCCGGCGACGGTGACGGACATCCTCCAGAGGATGGAAAAAGCCGGGCTGCTGCTACGGAAAAACGACCCGTCGGATTTGCGGGTGACCCGGGTGTACCTGACCGAGAAAAGCCGGCGCCTCCGCGCCGAAGTGGACAAAGCGATGGCCGCGCATGAGGCCGAATGGACCCGCGGCTTTACCCCGGCGGAACTGGAACAGCTCCAGCAGTACTTTATCCGGATTCGTGACAATCTTTTACAGACAAGCGACGACGAGCCGGATTGGGATCGGCTCAGGCATTGCTTACGTGAAAAGAGGTGGTTTTAGTGTTCAAACTGTTCCGGTACTTAAAACCGTACTGGAAGGCAGCCCTGCTGGCGCCGCTGTTCATGTTTGTTCAGGTTTACGCGGATCTGATGCAGCCGACTTTACTGGCCGGCATCGTCGACCGGGGGATACCGGCGGGAGATATTCCGTTCATTATCCGCACCGGGCTGCAGATGGTCGGCATCGCGGTCGTCGGACTCCTCGGCGGGTTCGGCGGCATCATCGCCTCCAGCTACGCCGGAATGAATTTCGGCGCCGATGTCCGGCTGGCTGTATTTGAAAAGGTGCAGGGATTTTCTTTCGCCAACCTGGATAAATTTAAAACCGCTTCCTTGATTACGCGGCTGACGAATGACGTCCTGCAGATACAAATGATGGTATTCATGCTGCTGCGGATGCTGGTGCGGGCTCCCCTGCTCAGTATCGGCGGCATCTTCATGGCCGTCTCGATCAACGCTCGGCTGTCCTCGATTTTACTCCTGGTCATCCCGTTGGTGATGGTGGTGCTGGTACTGGTTATCGGCAAAGCGTTTCCGTTGTTCGCCGTGGTGCAGGAGCAGATTGACCGGGTCAACGCCGTGCTGCAGGAAAATCTGGCCGGTATGCGGGTCGTCAAAGCTTTCGGCCGGTCGGAGAAGGAAAATGAACGGTTCCGGGCGGCGAGCAAAGAACTGCGGGATACCAACGTCCGGGCGCTGCGAATCATGTCTCTCAGTATGCCGCTGCTGATGTTGATTATTAACCTGAGCATCGTCGCCATTATCTGGTTCGGCGGGATCCAGGTAAACAACAACGGCATGGAAGTCGGGCAGATTATCGCTTTTATCACCTATATGACTCAGATCCTCTTTTCGCTGTTGATGGTTTCCTTCATCTTCACCATGATTTCCCGGGCGAAGGCATCCGCCGACCGGATTAACGCTGTTCTGGAAACCGCGGCGGATATCACCGATGCCCCGGACGCCGTCGCCAAGATCATTCGGGAGGGCCGGGTCGAATTCGACAATGTTTCCTTCCGCTACGCCGGCGCCGGCGGTGCCCCTGTCCTCAACCAAATCATGTTCACGACCGAACCGGGTGAGACGGTGGCCATCCTGGGAGCGACCGGCGCGGGCAAATCAACATTGGTGAATCTGATTTCGCGCTTGTACGATCCCACGGAAGGCTCCATCCGTATCGACGGAACGGACATCCGACAGATTAAGCTTGCGAGTCTCCGCAGCCAAATCGGCATGGTCCTGCAGGAGAACATCTTGTTCACCGGCTCGATTCTGGATAATCTAAGATGGGGCAAAGCGGACGCCGGCGAAGCGGAAGTGGTGGAAGCGGCCAAGGCGGCCCAGGCGCATGATTTCATTACCGGTTTCCCGGCCGGGTATTCCACGCAACTCGGACAGATGGGAGTAAATCTGTCCGGCGGCCAGAAACAGCGGCTGGCAATAGCACGGGCGCTGCTCAAAAAGCCGGCCATTCTCATCCTGGACGACAGCACCAGCGCGGTCGACATGGGTACGGAAGCCCGTCTGCAAAAAGCGCTGCGGGAACTGCGGCGGAACACTACTTGCTTCATCATTGCCCAACGGATCAGTTCGGTCCGCGACGCGGATAAAATAATCGTTTTGGACGACGGCCGGATCGCCGCGGTCGGAACCCACGCGGAATTGCTGAAAACGAGCGGCATCTACCGGGATATCTACGGATCGCAGGTGCGGGAGGAGGAGGATTCGTTTGCCGGAAGCTAAAAATAATCGGGAACGTCCGGTCATGTCCGGACCGGGCGGTGGTCCCGGCTTCGGACGCGGCCCCGGTTTCGGTGGTGGACACGGCCGTGGGATGGTGTACGGACCGAAAGCGCAAATCAAGGATGCCAAGGGGACATTGCGCCGCTTGTGGGGCTATCTGCGCCGCCGGAGCAGGCTGCTTGCCGCCGTGTTATTGATGACCCTGCTGGCGGCGGCCGCCAATACGGCAGGCCCGCTCCTGATCGGCCGGGCAATCGACAACTATATTGTCCCCGGCGACTTATTCGGACTGCTGCGGATGGCACTCGTAATGCTCTCGGTATACGCGGCCGGGGCGCTCGCGACCCTCCTGCAGAATTATTTGATGGTGGATGTGGCGCAAAACACCGTTCAGGAACTGCGCAACGACCTGTTCGCCAAACTGCAGACGTTGCCGCTCCGGTTCTTTGACAGCCGGACGCACGGCGAACTGATGAGCCGGGTAACGAATGACATCGATAATGTCAACAACACGCTGAGTACGAGTGTGACGCAATTGTTCGCGAGTTTTATTACCGTGGTGGGGACACTGGTCATGATGACCGTCCTGAGTCCGCTGCTGACGCTGATTAGTGTGTCAATCATCCCGGTCATGTTCTTCGCTACGGGCAAAATCGCCAAAAGAACCGGCGAGTATTTTTTGGAGCAGCAGAGACAACTGGGGCGGCTGAACGGATTTATCGAGGAAACGATCTCCGGGCAGCGGGTCGTAAAAGTGTTCACCCAGGAAGAGAAGGTTATCGATACTTTTGCCAGTGCCAACGCCCGGCTCCGGGATATCGGCACCCGGGCCCAGATCTTCGCGGGCATCATCATGCCGTTCATGGGCGTGCTCAACAACCTGAGCTTTGCCATCATCGCCGGGGTGGGCGGCTGGATGGTAGTCAGGGGGATGCTCACGATCGGGGTTATCGCGAGCTTCATCAACTACTCCCGGCAGTTTGCCCGGCCGCTGAACGAAATCGCCAATCAGTTCAATATGATTCAGTCGGCCATCGCCGGGGCGGAAAGAGTGTTTCAAATCATGGATGAGGAGCCGGAAGCACCGGATCGTCCCGGCGCGCCGGACCTCGCGGCAGTGGCGGGAAAGGTCGAATTTGCCGGAGTTACCTTCGGCTATCAGCCCCAGGTGCCGGTTTTGCAGGATATCAGCTTTACGGTCGAACCGGGACAGACGGTCGCTCTCGTCGGCCCGACCGGTGCCGGCAAAACGACACTCGTCAATCTTCTGACGCGCTTTTATGATGTTGATGCCGGAACTATCCGCATCGACGACCGGGATATCCGTTCCGTCCGGCGGGACAGCCTGCGCGCTTCGCTCGGGATCGTCCTGCAGGATACGCATCTGTTTTCCGAAACGGTCCGCGAGAATATCCGTTACGGCCGGCTTACCGCCACCGACGCCGAAGTGGAAGCGGCGGCCCGGACGGCTTACGCCGACCAATTCATCCGCCGCCTGCCTCAGGGTTACGATACGGTGCTCACGGAAGACGGGGGAAACTTAAGCCAGGGGCAGCGGCAACTCTTGGCAATCGCCCGGGCAATCCTGGCCGATCCGGCGATTTTGATCCTGGACGAAGCGACCAGCAGTGTCGACACCCGGACGGAAGTCTACATCCAGGAGGCGATGCTCCGGCTGATGCAGGGGCGGTCCAGTCTGGTCATCGCCCATCGCCTGAGCACAATTCGCGGCGCCGACCTGATTTTGGTCCTGAGCGGCGGGCGGATCGTGGAGCGGGGCACGCACGAGCAGCTGCTGGCTGCCAAGGGTTTTTACTATGACCTGTATACGAGCCAGTTCCGGCGGGCGGCGTCATGACCGCCGGTAAAGAAAAATTTACCTTTTATTAATGGTATTTTCACGCAATTGAGATATACTTACGCTGAAGTTGGAATTCTCGGCCGGGTTTACCGCGGCCGGGCAGCTGTCCGGCGAAGCAGGCGGGCCTGAGAACGCGGGCAAACCGAATATGTCTGACGGAGGGAGAAGGGTAAATGACGCGGAAGAAAGCAATAATCGCCCTGGTTGTCGTTGCGGTGATCGGATTGGCGGCTTGGGGAATGAACCGACGGGCCAACCGGGCGGCTGCGAGCCAAAATCAAAACCAGTATGCGCAACTGCCGGTAACGCGCGGCGACGTAGTGCTGGCCATCACGGAGTCCGGCACGGTGGAAGCCGAGTCGGTCAGAAAGGTAACGACCGAATACGGCGGCACGGTCAAAGCCGTACATGTCGGGAACGGGGCCAAGGTTATGGCCGGACAGCCCTTACTGTCGCTCCAGAATTATGACCTGGACGACAAAATCCAGTCAGCCAGGTACGCGCTCGAGACGGCTCAATTGAACATGGACAACGCGCTCGACAAGGAAAGCGATATCAAGAGCGCGCAGCTGAAGGTCAGCCAAGCCGAGCTCAGTCTAAAAAACCTGAAGAGCCAGCAGGATAAACTGACTATCAAAGCGCCCATCGCCGGAACCGTCTACGACCTGGACCTGGCGGCCGGCGAGGAGTTGACGGCGAACGGAGCAGTCGCCACCCTGATTGATTCTTCCCAGATGTATCTGCACGATACTATCGACGACCTTGATCTGGCGGAGACGAAAGTCGGGCAGCGGGTGAAAGTCAACATCGGGGCCGACCAAATCACGTTTGACGGCACGATAACGAAAATCGCCCAGGAAGGCACGGGGAACGCCCAGTCCGGCTACGCATACTACGATGTCGAAGTGCTGATCGGCAAGCAGACCGACAAGGGCACGAAGCTGAATGTCCGGCCGGGCATGGCCGCCTACTTCTATTTCAACGAGTATGGACCAGGGGATGAAATCAGGTCCCAGGGCGGCACGATCGAGGCGGCTGACCGGGCGGAAGTAACGGCTAAGGTTGCGGGTACCGTTGATAAAGTCCTGGTTGAAAACGGGGACATCGTCACCAAGGATGAAATCATCGCCGTCCTGACCGATGAAGATTTAGGGACAAACATAACTCATGCGGAAGTCGAACTGGAACTGGCCAAAGACAATTTGAACAAACTGTACGACAATTCGGATCTCCGGTCGCTGGAAATCAAACTGGAGCAGGCGCAGTCGGATCTGGCTTCCCTGCTGGAACAGGCGGCGGAGTTGGTAATTGTCGCACCGTCGGACGGCGAGATCATCGGCGATATGCCGAAGGTAGCCGATAAATTCAGCGATGACGCGACGGTGCTGTCGATCATGGAAACGAATAACATGTTGGTGCGTATCAGCGTGGACGAACTGGACGTCCCCAAACTGCGGGTCGGGCAGGTAGCTTCCGTCACGGTGGATGCCTTGGCAGGCAAAGTATTCGAAGGAGAAATTACGGAAATCGGCAATACCGGCTCCGCCAGCAACGGGGTGACCACTTATGATCTCCTCGTCCGGATCGAAGAACCGGAAGGGGTCTTGGCCGGGATGTCGGCCAGCGTATCCATTACGCTCGATAAGCGGGAAAATGTCCTGCTGGTGCCGGCGGAAACGGTGCAGACGCGCGGCAATCAAACCACAGTGCAGAAGAAAACCGATGGCGGGATTGAGACAGTGGTTGTAGAGACCGGTCTGACGAGCGAAGCCGCGGTGGAAATCATCTCCGGTTTGGAAGAGGGAGATATCGTCATTTATTCGGCCACCTCCTCTACTTCCGGCACCCAGAGGATCGGCGGAGGAAATATGGTGATCATGGGCGGAGGCCCCCCCGGCGGCCAGACGCAAAGAAGAAGCACGGGCCAATAAAGATGGGAGCTGGCAGAATGATTGAGCTGAACGGGATCACGAAAGTCTACAAGAGCGGACGCCTGGCGGTTACCGCATTGCAGCCGGCAACGCTGACCGTCCCCGCCGGCGATTTCGTAGCCATCATGGGGCCTTCCGGTTCCGGCAAGTCCACTCTGATGAATATCATCGGCTGCCTGGATCGGCCGACGAACGGCGAGTACCGGCTGGTCGGCGAGGCAGTGAGTCAGATGAACGACAACGCCCTCGCGTACACCCGGAATCGGCGCATCGGGTTTATCTTCCAAAACTTCAATCTGCTAAAGCGGCTGACCGCGGCCCAGAATGTGGAACTGCCGCTCGTTTACCGTGGGGTCGGGGCGAGAGAAAGGAATCGCCGTTCACTCGTAGCCCTGGAGTCGGTCGGCCTCGCCGACCGGGTGACCCACCTGCCGGCGGAACTGTCCGGCGGCCAGCAGCAGCGGGTGGCCATCGCCCGGGCCGTGGTCGGGGAGCCGGCCATCCTGCTCGGTGACGAACCGACCGGCAACCTGGACAGTAAATCCGGTTTGGAGATCATCGCCCTGTTTCAGACTTTGAATGAAGCGGGGATGACGATAGTTCTCGTCACCCACGATGAAAAGGTCGCCGCCCACTGCAAGCGGGTGGTCCGACTGCTGGACGGGTCGATTATCAGCGACGAAACGGTGGCGCAGCCGATCGACGCACGGGAGGAATGTCGGGCCTTTCGGCAGGAAGAGGAGGCGACAACATGAGCATCTTTGAGAGTATTCGGGTTGCCTGGCTCGGTATCTTCGGGAACAAGCTCCGCTCGGCGCTGACAATGCTCGGGGTCATCATCGGCGTGGCCGCGGTCATCGCCCTCGTCTCGGTGGGGGAGGGGGCGACGAGCAGCGTGTCGTCCCAGATTGAAGGGCTCGGCGCCAATCTGATTGTAATCAGCGCCGCCCGCGGCAGCGGAGTGTCTCTGACCCTAGCCGACTGCGAGGAGGTCGTGAACCGCGTGCCGTCGATCGTCCATGCGGTCCCGTCGCTCCCGAACAGCGCGACTGTCAAATGGCAGAATACGAACCTGGAATGGGTGTCGATCGAAGGGACCACGGCCGATTACCTCGAAGTACGGTCCCGTACCCTGGCTTACGGACGATTCATTGATGGCCAGGATGTCGCGGAGCGCGGCAAGGTAGCGGTGGTCGGACAGACGATCCTGGACGATCTGGTAAGCACGGGCACCCCTATCGGGCAGACTATTTCCATCCTGGGCCAGCAGTTTACCATCGTCGGTGTTTTGGCCGAAAAGGGCTCGACGATGGGCCAGGACCAGGATTCCATCGTTCTCATTCCGATTACCACCGCCCAGCGCTTATTCGGTACCACGACGATCAGCAGCATCTATGCCCAGGCGCAGAGCCGGGAAGTGGCGCAACTCGCCGTCAGTCACGCGACGGCGGTCCTGGAGAAGTGGTTCGGGAAAGAAGACGTTGTTAATGTCCAGAGTCAGGATCAGATTCTCGAGACTCTGGATACGATGACGCAAACCCTCTCGCTGATGCTGGGGGCGATTGCCGGGATTTCGCTGCTGGTCGGCGGGATCGGGATCATGAATATCATGCTTGTCTCGGTAACCGAGCGGACGAAGGAAATCGGTACGCGTAAAGCCTTCGGCGCGAAAAAATGGGACATCACGGTGCAGTTCCTGGTGGAATCGATTATCCTGAGCGTTTCCGGCGGGCTGATCGGCATTATCTTCGGGGCGTCCGGCGCCATGGTCATTTCCCGTCTGGCCGGCTGGAACAGCGGGGTCAGCATCACCGCCATCCTTGTCTCCTTCCTGTTTGCCGCCTCCGTCGGGCTCTTTTTCGGAGTTTACCCGGCCGTCAAGGCGGCGTCGCTCGACCCGATCGAGGCGTTGCGATACGAGTAGGAAATAAGACCTGTGGTTGCAATTATAGCCAACGCCCACCGCCGTCCGGCCGGACGGCGGTGGGCGTTATTCTCTTTCGGTGGGAGAAACAATTCATCCGGCTGTCGCATTATCCCGGAGTCCCGCTGTCACCGGCGGGACTCCGCCCGCTTATTATGTACGAGAAAAAGCGGGAGGGTGGTTAGAATGAAAATTAAACAAATCAAAAGCGTGGTCGCGTCGGTAGTTCTGCTGGCTCTGTGTGCCGTCGGCTGCGCCGCGGACAGCGGGAAGAGTCCGGAGGCGGCGCCGGCGGTCATGCTGAGCCGGGTGAACGTGGCCGGGCAGTTCGGGCTTGTGTACGCGCCGTTTTTGGTGGCGCTGGAGCAGGGCATCTTTCAGAAGTACGGCCTGGATGTGCAGTGGCAGGAACTCGGCTCCGGCGGAGCCATCCGGGAAGGGATGACGGCGGGAGAAATCGATGTGGGTTCGATGGGAATAGCGGCGTATATCGTCGGCTGGGATAAGGGATTACCGGCGAAAATCGCGGGCGGTTTCGGTTCGGCTCCTTCCGCTCTGGTGACCTGGCGCCCGGAAATTACGTCCCTCCGGGATCTCCGGCCGGAACACCGCATCGCTCTGCCGTGTCCCGGGAGTGTCCAGCATATCTTGCTGGCGATGGCAGCGGAAAAGGAGTTAGGTAACCCGAAAGCCCTGGACAACCAACTGATCGCTTTGCCGATGCCGGATGCGGAGTTGGCGATGGCGGCGAAAAACGACATCGATGCCCACTTCTGCAATCCTCCCTATCTGTTCCGGGAGTTGAGCCAACCGGGCTGCCATGCCGTTGTCAGCGGACCGGAAGCGCTGGGTACCGAATACAGCATCAATGTCATCATCGTCACGGAGAAATTTCACGACGAGCGGCCGGCCGACTACGCCGCGTTCATGATGGGTCTGAACGAGGCTGTCGCCTGGATTAACGAAAACCGGGCGGCGGCAGTGACGCTGTTGGCCGGGAAGTTCAGGGTCACCGCAGCGGAGATGCAGGAGTATCTGGAGTGGGAAGAGATGGATTATAACACCATGCCCCGCGGTCTGATGGCTTTCGGCGATTTCATGCAGCAAGCCGGTTACATAGCGCGGGTACCGGAGCAGCTCAGCGATATCGCCTGGGAAAACGTTTTGGCCATCGTCGGGAAACGGGGCGGTACTCCCTCGGAGCTCGAGCGGATTCAATACCGGCCGGAGCAATAAACCGGGTCCAAGCCCGATGAGAAAGAAAAGGCAGGAACGATCCTGCCTTAATGCATCGGTTCGATTGCGATAATGATCGGCTGGCCTTCTTCCCGGTCCAGGTAGCGGAACCGGATTTCATCGTCGGTGTCCAAATCCAGGCCGGCGAAATCTGCCTTCAGTTCGTCGCCGAGTTGGAACGCCCGGGCGGCAATCGCGTCCGGCACGCCGCTGATCTTAATCTCGATGGAGTTGCTGTCGATTTGTCCGACGTAACGGCCGGTGTCAGTTTTAGCATCTACTTCCGTCGGGGTGTCGGTGAGAGGACACAGATCCATTGGCCGGCCGTCCTCCGGAATGCGCAGGAGGGCGTGGGGGTAAGTGATGACCGTGGCGGCCATTTCGTCCTCACCCGGCCGGTGCAGAGAAGCTGTCGTTATGATATTGGTTTCGGTACCTTCAAAGATAATGTCTTCCAGATAGTATCCGGCCGTCGGCTTCTCACCGGCGCTGATCAGGACATATCGGTCTTCGCCGATGGTCAGGTAATGGGCGCCTTCGACCTGATAGTGGCTTTCATACCAAGCGGCGAAATCGCCTTCGTTCAGCGCGTCGAACTCGTCGGACGGGATCTCGATCGTCGTATAGGGTAGCTCGCCGAGAACCAGTTCATTTTTTTTGGCCGGTTCGCCGGACAGAGCGCAGCCGGCCAGAGTGACGGCGGCCAGCAGAAGTAAAGCGGTAACGAAGAAATGCTTTCCGGGCATATTGACTCTCCTCTCGTTTTGACTTTCGACTGTACAGACGGCGCTGCCTTCCGTCCGGTTCCCGGTTTTAACAATTTGTAACAATTGCGGCGGAGGGGTGGAGGCATGGTTGACAAGCCCGGCCGAATAAGATAAATTAAAGCGTGACTGCCCGCCGTATTCAGGCGGCAGAGGAAAAGGGTAGCGAAAGGAATGAAGCCCGTGTATCTGGAAAAAGGACTGAGCCTGGCTAGGAAGCACTATCCATTGGTATTAATGGCGCTGGGGCTTGATATCCTGCAATTGGGAGACATAATGCGCCGGACCAGGGGATTCCACTTTAAATTCACCATCCCGACGGCTGTCCCCAGTCTGACGCAGGTCCTGCCGGATGTGCAGTCGGGCGGCGGCCTGTCGGTCAACCTGCCGTTCGGGTTCGCCGGCGGGGCGGCGCTGGTGGCGGCAATGGCATTGCTGCTCCTGGCCCCTTATCTTAAAGGCGGCTTTCTGGGCTGCGTCCTGGCCGGGGTGCGGGGAGAGGCGGTAGATACGGAAACTTTTTTCCGCAATGCCGGACGGTATTTCCTGCGATTTATCCAGCAGTTCCTGGTACTTCTCGTTGCCGTCCTGATCGCCGCTCCCTTTCTGCTGGTCCTGGCGCCGCTGGCGGTGCTCATAGTCATGGTTGCATCCTTTTATCTTCTGTTCTGGGATTACAGCATCGTCGTCGAAGATACCGGGGTTATCGAGGCGGCCAGAACCTCCTGGAATCTGGTCCTGGCCAACACCGGCGAAGTCTTCTCTTTCGTCTTGTCGGTTGCTTTACTGGCCGCGGTTTTCAGCATCGTCGCCAACTTTTTGGTCGGGGCGTCCCCGGTTACGGCAGCGCTGGCAGTCGGTGCGTACGCTTATCTGGGTACGGCGGCTGTCTTTGCGGTAATGGCGTTTTATCTGGGCCTGGCGGGGAGAAGAGAACTGGAATAGACCACTGTCAGGACCGGGGAAGTGAAAGTCAAAAGAGAAAAGGAGCCGGAAGGCTCTTTTTTATGTTCAGGAACAGCTCATTCCGGGCCAGCGGCAGCCTGAATGAAACCGCCGCCGGAGACAAATACTTGTAATACAGCCAAAACCCAGTCGATGAGGAGCAGCAGGAATGGAGAAGCAGCAAAGCCTGTGGCGCAAATTTGCCCGACTGATCGCCTACCAAGAGCCGCCGCCGGTAAAACGCTTTGTTCTGACCGAACCGGATAGCGAACACGCCAAGGCGGCCGAGCCGGGTTCTCCGGTTCGGTCGGGGTCCAAAAAACGGCGGGAGAAAAAGAAACCGCTCCCGGCGGCAGCGGTCAGGGAGAAGCGGAGCCGGGAGAAACTGGACGACAGGCCGGGAAAAAGCGAAGATATTTTGGAAGAGGCGGTAGCGACTGACCTCGCAGCCAATCTGGCAAAGGTACGGCGCCTTTTCCACGTGCCGCTGAACAAGGATGTCATCATCCGCGAGTTTGTCATCGCGGGCGAACCCGAGGTGCGGGCCGCCGCGGTGTTCATCGAGGGTATCTCGGACAAGCAGATCATCAACGAGTATATTCTGGAGCCGCTGCTGCGGCCGGCGGAATTCAGGCGGGAAGGTCTGGCCGGGGTCGATCTGGCCGCCAAGCTGATTGCCAGCTATCTGCCGAGCAATCAAGTGACCAAGCTGGATAAATTCGCCAAGATAGCGAAGGAAGTCATCGCCGGCTCGACGGTCATCTTCCTGGACGGGGCGGGAGAAGCGGTCAGCGCCGAGACGAAAGGCTTCGAGCACCGGAGTGTCACCGAACCGAAGACGGAGCAGGTGACACTGGGGCCGCACACAGCCTTTAACGAAGTGCTGAAGGTGAACACCGGCCTGGTGCGGGCTTACCTGCGCTCGTCGGAACTCATCACGGAATATCCGGAGTTGCCGAATACGGCGAACACGGATATCGCCGTCATGTATCTGAAAAACATCGCCAACCCCCGGATCGTCGAGGAGGTCAAACGGCGTATCACCAGTATCAGAACAGATTTTATGTTTGATACCGGACGGCTCGAGCAGTTCCTTGAGGACAGTCCGTACAGCCTCCTGCCGCAAATGCTGCGAACGGAGCGGCCGGACCGGGTAGCCGGTTCGTTGCTGGAAGGACGGGTCGCCATTCTGGTCACCGGGAGTCCTTTTGCCCTGATCGCGCCGATAACGGTTTTTTCGCTGCTGCAGGCGGCCGAGGATATCTATGTGCGCTGGCCGGCCGCCGCCTTTCTGCGGGGCATCCGGCTGACTGCGATGTTCTTCTCTCTGCTCCTGCCGGCCTTATACATTGCTATTGCGACGTTCCACCAGGAGATGGTGCCGACGGATCTGATGCTGACCATCGCCGGCGCCCGGGAGAAGGTACCCTTCCCGACATTCGTCGAGGTCATGCTGATGGAGTTGTCGTTCGAGCTGATCCGGGAAGCCGGAGTCAGGGTGCCGGGGGTAATCGGGGCGACCATCGGAATCGTTGGCACATTGATTCTGGGACAGGCGGCGGTAGCGGCGAATATCGTGAGTCCTTTATTGATTATCATCGTGGCGGTGACCGGCCTGTCGTCCTTCTCTATACCGAATCTGTCCACGGCTTTCGGGTTTCGGATCATCCGTTTCGCTTATATCTTTCTGGCCGCCTCCCTCGGATTTTTCGGCGTAGCGGCAGGTCTGTTCCTCCAACTCTGCCTGACGGCTGATCTGTATTCGTTCGGCGTCCCGATGCTCGCTCCGGTCGGGCCGCGCACCGTGAGCACGCCTGACTTGATCCTGCGGGGTTTCTCCTGGCGACAGGAGCGGCGGCCGGACGAACTCCAGGCGCAGGATACCCGGCGGCAGGCGCGGATCAGCCGCGGGTGGACGAAGAAGTACTTGCGATATGGGAAGCGGAGCGACAAAGGAGGCGGTGGCAATGCCCGGTGAAGCACGCTTCGGGTATGCGGAAGCGGTGGCCCTGGTAACGACAACCATCGCGACTAAGGTCTTCCTGTCCTACCCAACGGCGATTGAGCATATCGCCGGGAGCGCCGGCTGGCTGCTCGTCTGCCTGACGGCTATCGTTGCCTGGCTGGGCTTTTTACTGGTGATCAAGCTGCTCGAACGGTTTCCGGGGAAGACTCTGATCGAAATCGCCGAGGCAGCGGGCGGCCCGGTCACCGGGATATTTACCGGCATGGTGCTGACGGCCGGCATCCTCGTCATGATGGCGGTAGCGCTGCGCGAATTCGCGGAAAACATGGTCATCACCGCCCTGCCGCAGACCCCGATCAGCGTCATTATGGCGGTGTTCGTCCTCTGCATCGCGCTTGCGACTTATCTGGGGTTGGAAGTGATCGCCCGGGCCTGCTACGTCAGCTACCCGTTTATCCTCACCGCGGTTCTCGCGATCGTTTTGCTTAATTACACCAATTTCAACGTCAACTGGCTCTACCCCATTCTGGGCGAAGGGCTGGACAAGATTTTGCCGGCCGTCGTGTACCGTTCAAGCGACTACTGGGAATTGCTCGTCCTGGCGATGATTGCCCCGGCGGTAGGCGAGGCGAAAAGCATCCGACGAATCGGGCGCAGCAGCCTGGTTATCTCCATCGTAATTTTTCTCTCGGTGATAATCTCCGCCAATTTGGTCTTTTCGCCGGCAATTGCCAACGAGCCGTATCTGATGCTATACAAGATGGCACGCACGGTTTATCTGGGGCGGTTCGTACAAAGGGTGGAAGCCATCTTCGTTCTTATCTGGGGAGTGGGAGCGCTGTTACGGCTGGCGGTCGGCTTCTACCTGCTAGTCACCGTCCCCGTCCAGGCGCTCCGACTGCCGGACTACCGCCCCTTCATCCTGCCGCTGGGGATACTGCTGTACGCGGTGGCTTTTATTCCGCCCGACTTGCCGACCGTTTTCAGTCTGGAAAACCACGTTTTACGGTCAACCGTTTGGATACCGTACTTCTTCCTGCCGGGGTTGCTGCTGCTGTTGGCGGTAATCCGGGGGAAAGGAGGCAAACGTGATATCAAGACTTAAAAAACTTTTGCTGCTTGCCCTGTTAGCGTGCCTGTGCCTTGTCGGGAACGGCTGCTGGAGCAGCGACGAGCCGGACAACTTCGCTTACGTCCTGGCCATCGGGGTCGACAAAGGGGAGGAAAACCGGATAAAGATGACCTATCTGATTGCCAATTCCAAAGAAATGGGAGCCGGCAAAGAGGGGGGAGACGCGGCGCAGAAATCGCTTATTACCTCGATCGAAACGCCGAGTCTGTTTGTAACCTTGAATACTGTAAATACATACATCGGGCGGAAACTGACACTGATGCACGCCAAGATAATCATCTTTTCCGAGGAAACGGCGCGGAGCGGCCTGATGGGGTCGTTCGTGCCAGCCATGGGGCAGTACCGGGAAGTGCGGGGGACGATGTTCATCGGGGTGACGAAAGGAAAGGCGGCAGATCGTATCAACGCCATCAAACCGATTTTGGAAACGAACCCGGCGAAATACATCGAACTGGTGGCGAGCAGCGGAGTTTATACGGGGTTCATTCCGCAGACCGAACTGCTTAATACAATGTATATAAGCTTAAGTTCGGACGGGATTGAGCCGGTAACCATGCTGTTCGGCCCGTCCCGGGAGCAGGCGGCAAGCGAAGACTCTGCCGATGACGGCGGAGAACTGACTTCCGACGCAGAAGAGCCGGTCGGGGGAGCGGGCAGCGCCGGAAACGGGATGACCGGAGAATACCGGGCGGAGGGCGACTATGTAGCCGGGACGCTGCCACGGGAAGGCGGTATCAATTTTGGAGCGATGGGAGCGGCCGCCTTCCGCGGCCAGGTAATGGTCGGCGAGATGACCGGCGATGAGGTGGTTGCATGGGGGATGCTGACGGGAAAGTACCGGACCAGTATCATGTCGCTGATCGATCCTCTGGTGCCGGATACGGTATTGTCAGCGACGGTCTCGGAAGGGAGGAAGCCGCGCGTCCGGGTCAGGCTGGAGGACGGGAAGCCGTACATTGATGTCGAGGTGACACTGGAGGGTGACATCCTCGGCATCCAAAGCCTCATCGACTACCAGCAGCCGGACAAACAGCCGGTGCTTGAGGCTGCATATACTGAGAAACTGGCGGGTCTGATTAACGGGATAATCAAGAAAAGCCAGGAGGAATTCCGGAGCGACATCTTCGGCTTCGGTCTGTACGCCCGCCGCCTTTACCTGACTCAGGAGCAGTGGAAAGCAGTCCACTGGGAGGAAATCTACCCGGAGGCAGAAATCAATGCAACGGTGAATTTCAAAATCAGGCGTTCCGGCATGCTGATTCAAATCATGCCGATCATCAACCCGGAAGCAGGCGTTGAGGAGGGGGACAACGATTGATCAATACCGGGCTCTTTTTGGCCATACCCGTAATAATCCTGTCTTTCCTTCGTCTGATGAGTTACGGATCCTGGGCGTGGCGGCAAGGGTACCGGCGGGGCGCCGTCGGGGTTTACGTCGTCGCGGCAGTCTCCCTGGTGGTGCCGCTGGTGCTGCTGCTGCGCAGCAGCCAATGATTTTATCAGCGGAGAGGCAAAAGGAGGGCAGCTTTGGGCGGATGGTGACAAGCAAGCGTGAAATGTGATATTTTAGTATTGTTACCAAATCCCGCCGCCGGCGGCGCAAGGAGGAAGCTATGAGTAATCGAGATTGGTATCGGGTTCCGCCCCAGGAGGCGGTCGAAGCTATCGGCAGTCATCTGGAAAAGGGCCTGACGAGCGAGGAAGCGGCCACTCGCCTGCGGGAGCACGGACCGAACGAACTCGTCGGCCGGAAACCGCCCGGGTTCTGGCAGTTGATACTAAAACAGCTCAATAATTATCTCATCTGGATTCTGCTCGTGGCGATGGTCGTCTCAGCGGCGCTGGGCGAATGGGTCGACGCGGTCGTCATCACCCTGATCGTGGTCATCAACGCGGTGCTCGGGGTTATTCAAGAATCAAAGGCGGAAAAAGCACTGGAAGCGCTGCAGAAGATGGCGGCGCCGCTCGCTAAAGTCATCCGCGACGGGGTATACAGCGAAGTGCCGGGGCGGGAACTGGTGCCGGGTGATATCGTGTCGCTGGAGGCGGGCAATTATGTGCCGGCCGACTTGCGCCTGATCGAAAGCGTCAACCTGCGCATCGAGGAAGCCGCGCTGACCGGGGAATCCCTGCCGGTGGAGAAGCGGGCCGAAACGGTCTTCAGCGATGAAGTGGCTCTGGGCAACCGGGAGAACACTGCTTATATGAGCACGGTAGTTACTTATGGACGAGGAACCGGTGTGGTCGTGTCGACCGGCATGAACACGGAGATCGGTCTGATCGCCGAAATGCTCCGCTCGTACGACGAAGGGGAAACACCGCTGCAGAAGAAACTGGCCGGGCTGGGTAAATTTCTCGGGACGGCGGTGCTCATAATCTGCGCGGTGGTATTTGTTGCGGGTCTGTTGCGGGGCGAAGAGATTTTGTCGATGTTTCTGACGGCGGTCAGCCTCGCGGTGGCGGCCATCCCGGAAGGGCTGCCGGCCATCGTGACGATCGTCCTCGCGCTCGGGATGCAGAGAATGGTGTCGCGACACGCCATCATGAAGCGGTTACACGCGGTGGAAACCCTCGGCTCCACGACGGTCATCTGCTCGGATAAAACCGGGACGCTGACCCAGAATAAGATGATGGTCACCCGCCTGTACACCCCCGGACGCCAGATGGAAGTGACCGGTGAGGGATATAACCCGTACGGAAGCTTTGTCATCAATCGGGAGAAAATCAATCCGGGCAATTATCCGGATGTGCTGACCCTTCTGCAGTGCGGCGTTCTCTGCAACGACGCGAAGCTGGAACAGAGCGGCGAGGGGCCGGGTAAAGGCGAACAATGGCGGATCATCGGTGACCCGACGGAGGGCGCCTTAATCGCGGCTGGGGCGAAAGCCGGGTTGAGCCGGCCGGAGATCAACGCGCAGTACCGGCGTATGGCCGAGATCCCCTTCGATTCGGAACGGAAACGGATGACGACCCTGCATGCCCGGCCGGATAATCCCGGTTATTATGCTTTCGTGAAAGGCGCTCCGGACATCATGCTTTCGCTCTGCGACAAGGTACTGGAAAACAGTCGGGTGCGGCCGATGACCGAAAACGACCGGGCTGATATATTGGCCGCCAACGGTGCCATGGCAAACAAGGCCCTGCGCGTTCTCGGCTTCGCTTACCGGGAGTACGGCGAATTGCCGGGTGATATTGCGGCGGAGTCAATCGAAAAAGAACTGACTTTTATCGGCCTGATGGGGATGATCGACCCGGCCCGGCCGGAAGCGGTGGGGGCGGTGAAAAAGTGCCGGCAGGCGGGCATCCGGCCGGTAATGATAACGGGTGACTACCGGGAAACGGCCGTCGCCATCGCCCGAGAACTCGGTCTGCTGCGATCCGACCAGGGGGTACGGGACGGGGCGCAGCTTGAGCGAATGACAGAAGCGGAATTGCGGGAAGCGGTGTTGGCCGCGGACGTCTACGCCCGGGTGTCACCGGAGCATAAGGTGCGCATCGTCGAGGCGCTCCGATCGCACGGGCACATCGCGGCCATGACCGGGGACGGGGTAAACGACGCCCCGGCCCTGAAGCGGGCCGACATCGGAATTGCCATGGGAATAACCGGTACGGATGTGGCGAAGGAAACGGCGGACATGGTGCTGACGGATGACAATTTCGCGAGCATCGTTTCCGCCGTGGAGGAAGGCCGAATCATTTATGCCAATATCCGCAAGTTTATCTATTATCTCCTGTCGTGCAACATCGGCGAAGTCCTGATTATCTTCCTGTCCATTATCGCCGGCTTGCCTATTCCGCTCGTGCCGGTCCAACTCCTCTGGACGAACCTGCTGACGGACGCCTTCCCGGCCCTGGCGCTCGGCATGGAGAAGGGCGAAGCGGATGTGATGGACAAACCGCCGCGCAATCCGGAAGCGCCGATCATCGACCGGAAGGCGGGGCTGGATATCGCGCTTCAGAGCGGGGTTATTGCCGCCGCCACGCTGGGTGCTTATTTATACGGGTTGCGCCTGTACGGCCAGGCTGGGGCAGGGCTGGCGACGGCAAGGACGATGGCGTTTTTCACCCTGACGACGGCGGAACTGCTCCGTGCTTACGCCAACCGGTCGGAGCGGTACACTGCTCTGCAACTCGGTATTTTCAGCAACCGGTACCTGAACGCAGGCGTGGGAGTTTCGTTTTTGCTGATTGCGGCGAGCTACATCTTTTCTCCCCTGCGCCAGGCCCTCCGGCTGGCGGTACTGGATTTTGAAATCCTGGAAGTAATTATCGCTTTCGGGATCCTGCCGTATCTGGCGACGGAGGTGCGGAAGTTATTCCGGCGACGACGGTGATAAGGTAAACGGGAAAGACCGGGCGGGGAAGCCCGGTCTTTTTCTGTGGCACACGGCAGGCGGGCAGACGCGGGGAACATCCGCCCGCCTGCCGTCGTCTATACAGAAGAACCAAATGGACAGGCTCCGGTAGATAGGCAGCGGGAAAGCCTGTTAAGTGGGACAGGCCGTATTGGCCGCCGGATAGCGGGAGTGTGAAGGAAAATTATCAAAATCGGACAGGAGGGAAGGAGTAGCCGAAGCAGGCAACGAATTTTGTTTTACGTAGTTATTATGTCTACTAGAAGGCGGCAGGTGGAGGAAGTATGCGGTGTAATTTCAGCGTGGAACGCTACATAATTTTTGCGGTGGTATTGTGCCTGCTGGCGGCCGGCGGCTGCAGTCCCGGCACGGTTCCGGCGGTGCAGCCGGACGGGGAAGAGATGCCGGTAGATGGTGATGGGCCGGACGGCGGGACGATTGAGCCGCCGGAGTTGGACTTGGAGCAGGTACGGCCAAACGAAATCGGGTTGATCCCGATCCTGATGTACCACGATATCGGCCCGGAAGAAAAAGAGTGGGTGCGGACGGCGGATAACTTCCGGCAGGATCTGCAGCGTTTGTATGACAACGGCTACCGCCCGCTCAACCTGAACGACCTGCTCCGCAACAATATTACTACCCCGGCCGGATGCACGCCGGTCATCTTTACCTTTGATGACGGTACGGCCGGCCAGCTGCGCTACCTGGAGCAGCCGGACGGAACGTATGCCATTGACCCGGAATGTGCGGTGGGCATCATGCTTGACTTTGCAGCCGAGCATCCGGATTTCGGTATTGCCGGGACCTTCTACATCTATTATCCGCTGCCGTTTCGGCAGCAGGGCATGGTGGAGGAGAAACTTCAGGAACTTGTCCAACTGGGCTTTGAAATCGGCAATCATACGAACCGGCATGAGAATCTGGCTAATCTTCCGCCGGAGCGAATCCGGGAGGAACTGGCGCGAATGGCCGGTACGACGGCACAATTAGTACCGGATTACCAGGTGAACACTCTTGCCCTGCCTTACGGCGGGAATCCCAAGAGCGAGTGGCGCGGCTTGCTCGGAGCAGGCGAGTACGATGGGATCGAGTATGTAAACGATGCCGTACTGCTGGTCGGGTCAAATCCGGCCTATGGTCCGAATCACGTAAAATACGATCCGATGCGCCTGCCCCGGATCCGCGGCTCCCAGACGGAACTGGACCGGTGGCTGGTTTATCTGTCCGAACATTCGGAGAAGCGGTTCGTCAGCGATGGCGATCCGGCGATTGTCACTGCTCCGGCAACGGCGGCTGCCGACGTCCGGATGGAATCGCTGGGCGAGAAAACGCTCCGCCAGTATTAAACGGGCATCGGGAACAAAGGAGGGCGCTTGGGGAAGGAATTGATTGGATGATGCGCAGAAGTCGTTCGGTGTCAGTGACATCGGACATTCTCTTTCTCCCACCAGACGCAGTTATTTTCAACTGCTTACAATTTGTAAGCAGTTGAGCGCCTTCCGCAGCAGGCGCTTTTTCAGGGCAGCTCAGTATGTACTTGCGCTGCGCGGCGTAGTAGGGGCGGACGACTCGGTCCGCCCGGTCCGCAGTGCGCTAGGCTTGTACCCTGCTGCTCCTTTGCCCTGCCAATTCTCCTCTCCTGATGTGGGTTATGTATTGCCCAGATCACTGGAAAGTGGTGATAGAGGTAGCCGAAAGGCATGCAGGAAAAGAATTGCGGCTGTGCTTTGCTGGATAGCTTTTTCTACGGACCGGTCCTAGCTCCGTAGTTTCGCATCGGCCGTGTCAGCGTCTCAGTCTCGGCTTCAAACGGGGCTATACTGACAAACTCGCCATCCATGGCTCGATTGTCGCCTCGCCCTCCATGACTCGGCCCCGTCTGTAGCCTTCGACTTCGAACGGACACGGCACGATTCTCACTAGATGTCGTTTGCGCCCGGGTCGTGTGTGTACATGGGGTACGAAAACAAGAAGTGAAGCCCGCTGTATCTTCTAACTATGCTAGTGTCATTGGTATGAAAGTAGCATTCTGGATGCTCTTTCATACTTAGGTGTGCCGCTCCGCGGCATGGGCATTGCGAGGAGCCGTTTACGGCGACGCGGTAATCTCAGGTTTCGTACCTCTACCCTGAGGATAGAATTTTCATTCTTCCACTGCTGCCGTCTTTTCGGCAGGGAGGTCTGATGCTGCTGGCGGGAAAGGCGAGGGTTGAGTAGGGGATGCCGCCTACGGCATCCCGCTCGTCCTGTGCCTTTTCGTATCAATGACTATAAGGAGATTTATCTGCAAGCAGGTGAGGGTGCTTTGCGCACCCTCTCTTATTTTTGCGCCTCCGGGCGACGCCGGACCCGGACCGGGTCGGAACCAAGTCCGAGCCCGCCGAAAGCCCCGTGGTGGGCGGATACGAGGTGCAATCGATTCCGGTAACGGCGGGCAAGTTCAAGGGCGATCCGATTGGCGGCGGCTTCGCGGCTGGGAGAAACATCAGCAAAGTCGTCAACGCCGGCAGCGCCGACATTTGTTTCCACCAGCTTGCCTGGCCCGCCGACACAACCGCCGGGACAGGCCATCCCTTCGATGAAGTTGGCATCGAGAATACCTGACTCGGCTTGGTCGAGCAGCCGCTTGCATTCAGCGATGCCGTCACCCTGAGCCGTGCGGATGGGGCCCCGGTGCCCCAAGGTGCGGAGGCTCCGGGCGATTGCGGCCGAGACGCCGCCGGTATGACCGTAGCTGCGGCCGTCATGTGAGGCGTCCTGCAGCGGCTCGGCCGCCGCCAACTCCGCCAGTCGGATGTCGGCGGCAGCGAAAAGCGCGGCGGTTTCCTGGAAAGTGAGGACGGCGTCGATCGCGTCGGACAATTCGGGCAGCAGTGCCTCCGATTTCTTGGCGATGCAAGGCCCGATAAAAACAGTTCGCACGTTCCGCCCGTGTTCGCGTTCCCTTGCCTTGACCAGACGGCCCATCGCGATCATCGGCGAGACGGAGGGCGAAATAAGATAGGCGAGCTGGGAGCGGTACTTTTCCACCAGTTTGAGAAAAGAGGGGCAGCAGCAGGAGGTAATCATAAATCCGGCACCGTTGTCGGTCCGGCTGATAAACTCATCGGCTTCGCTGATGGTAATTACGTCGGCGGCCAGGGCGACTTCGACCACCCCGGCGAAACCGAGGCTAAGCAGGCCGGCCTTGACTTGCTCCTGCCGGACGCCAAACTGTCCGGCAAAGGCGGGAGCGATCAAAGCGAAGACCGGAATTCCCGACTGTAAAAGGTTGATTACCGGAAGGTTGGCCGCTTTGTCGGTGATGGCGCCGCGGGGACAGGCCGGTACGCAAAGGCCGCAGCGGAGGCAGCGCTCGTCGTCAATGGCAACTGTTCCGTTGTTATCGGTCAGAGCGTCGACCTGGCAGACCGCCAAGCATTGTTTTTCCGCCCCGGCACAGCCGTCGCAGGCTGCCGCATTGACGGCGATGATCGGCTCGGTAACCTTCGCCTGGGACAGGGCAGCCGCCGCGGCGGCCGTTAGGTTATCCTCGGTTTTGTCTTGGGGGGAAAGGCCGAGAGCCGAACGGATATTGCCGACCAAGCCGGCGGCACCGCCGGCCTCCATGGAAAACAGGTCACTGCAAACAATAGGCTGCCCACTAATGATGCCAGCGGTGGGCTCGTCCGCGAATTCGGCTGCTGCAGTGAGAGATTCGGGTAGCCCGGCAATCTCTTCCGTCAGACGGCCCCGCAGTGCCAGGCGGCTGACAGCGGCAAGAACCGTCCGCCGCCGGGCTGCCGCCGCGGCGTGATAAAAGTGATGCGTCATCTGCCAACATCCTTTGGCCACAAATATTTCGGAGGTATTATTGAACAAGCCGGCCGGTTTTATACCCGGACGGCCGGTGATGCCGCCGCGCGGCAGTGTTGGTCCAGGGAAAACTACCGGGCGGCTTGACATTGGAAGCAAAAAGGGATAAGATTAAAATGCGATTGAAAACTATTATCAACCACAGCCATCTTGCTGGCCAGGTTAGGCTGCGTATACGGATGCCATTGCAAGGCAAGATGAAGGAGCGATCCGGTATGGTGCGGTGTCATTGTCAAAAACTTCTCCTCCAGGCAGGCCGGGTTAATAATCACGCTTTTCTGCTGTGGGGGAGCAAGAGCGGCGAACCTGCTTTCCGGTCCGGTTGGCCCTGGTGGGGATGCTAGGGTGGCTAAGTACAGTTTTTGCGGTTTTGGGTTCAATCCGGCTAGCAGTGCTGCCGGCTGCCGGAGTTGTCCGCTGCGGCGGGCGTGCGGCAAAGCGAGGTGTCCCAACTGCGGCTTTGAACTGCCGGCGGCACCGGGGTGGATACAGTGGTGGCGCAAAGGGAGGGAAAAATGCCATACATGGGGAAAGATTAAAGACAACGCCAACTGAAACGGATTATCCGTCGCTGGCCGTATTGGAAGTCGGTCAGGCGGGGAAAATAATGGCGATGCAAGTGGACGAAAGTGAGAAAACGCGCAAGCTTGAGACCGGGAAAACATCTTAGCTGCTCAGGGTACAACTGGAAGGAAGGGGAGGTGGGTATCGTGCGGAAAGAAACGATGCAAATTGGCGGGATGACCTGTGCTGCCTGCGCTAAGGCGGTCGAACGGGCCGTGCAGAAGGTTGACGGCGTAAAGGAAGCGAACGTCAATCTGGCTACAGAGAAGCTGACGGTAGAGTATGACCCGGCGCAGGCGACATCAGAAGCGGTCCGGGAAGCGGTGCGCAAAGCCGGGTATGAGGCCCGGGAAGAAAGCAGCGGTAAAGAAGTCACAATTCCTATCGAAGGGATGACCTGAGCTTCCTGCGCGAGCGCGGTTGATCGGGCGATCAACAAACTGGACGGTGTCAGTAAGGTAAATGTCAATCTGGCGACGGCGAAGGCGACTGTCGTCTACGACCCGAACCGGGTCAGACTCTCGGAAATCAAGGCGGCCATCAAAAAGGCCGGCTATACGCCACTGGAGGTCGAAGCAGGCAAGGCGGCCGATGCGGACAAACTGCGCAAGGAGCAGGAAATACTGAGTCTCCGTCGGCGTCTCATTACGGCGGCTGTGTTTACCCTGCCGCTTTTGTATATTGCGATGGGGCATATGGTCGGGTTGTCGCTGCCGATGCAACTGCATCCGGAGCATAACCCGCTGACATTCGCTCTTACCCAGATAGCCCTGACGATACCAATTCTGCTGGCCGGCCACCGGTTTTACACGGTCGGTTTTACTGCGCTGCTTCGAAAGAGCCCGAATATGGATTCTTTAGTCGCCATGGGCACGGCGGCGGCTTTTGTCTACGGTATCTTCGCCGCGGTCCGGATTGCGCAGGGCGACACGGCGTATGTCCGTGATTTGTATTTTGAGTCGGCCGGCGTCATCATCACCCTGATTATGCTCGGTAAGTATCTGGAAGCTGTCAGCAAGGGCAAGACGTCGGAAGCGATTAAAAAACTGATGGGCCTGACTCCGAAAACTGCCTTCATCATCCGGGACAGCAAAGAAGTGGAGGTGCCCATCGAAGAGGTTGAGGTGGGCGACATCGTCGTGGTGAAACCGGGCGCGAAAATCCCGGTGGACGGCGAGGTGGTGGAAGGGCACACGTCCGTAGACGAGTCGATGCTGACCGGGGAAAGTATCCCGGTGGAGAAAGCGACCGGCGACAAGGTCGTTGGCGGGAGCATTAACAAATTCGGTACCGTTCGCTTCCGGGCGACGCGAGTCGGCAGCGAGACGGCGCTCGCGCAAATCATCAAGTTGGTGGAGGATGCTCAGGGTTCGAAAGCGCCCATCGCTAAGCTCGCCGATGTTGTGGCGGCCTATTTCGTCCCGGCGGTATTCGCGATCGCTTCCTTGGCCGCGTTGATTTGGTATTTCGCCGGCGCCGGCGCGACATTTGCCCTGACGACCTTTATCACCGTTCTCGTCATCGCCTGTCCCTGCGCCCTGGGGCTCGCGACTCCGACGGCCATCATGGTCGGAACCGGGAAGGGCGCGGAGTACGGCGTGTTGATCAAGGGCGGAGAAGCACTGGAGTCAGCGCACAAAATCCAGACGGTTGTTTTCGACAAGACGGGAACGATCACCGAGGGGCGACCGGTGGTTACGGATATTGTCGTAACCGGCCCGGTCGACCGGAATCGCTTGCTGCAAATCGCCGCCTCGGCCGAGAAAGGCTCGGAACACCCGCTCGGGGAAGCCATTGTCCGGAGCAGCGAAGAAGAAAACCTGGAACTATTGCCGGTGCAAGACTTCGCGGCGATACCAGGACACGGTATTGAGGTGGAGATCGCGGGCAGCAAGGTTCTTCTGGGCAACCGCAAGCTGATGGATGACCGGGGGATTGGTTTGACCGGTCTGGAGACGGAGGCCGAGCGACTCGCGGCGGAAGGTAAGACGCCCATGTACGCGGCAATTGACGGGCAGCCGGCCGGGGTGATCGCCGTGGCCGACGTGGTGAAGGAAAACAGCCGCCGGGCCATCGAGAAGCTGCACGCCATGGGGATCGAGGTTGGGATGATTACCGGTGACAACCGCCGGACGGCGGAAGCAATTGCCCGGCAAGTCGGGATCGACCGGGTACTGGCCGAGGTTCTGCCGCAGGACAAGGCGAACGAAATCAAGAAGCTGCAGGCCGAAGGCCGGAAGGTGGCGATGGTCGGCGACGGGATCAACGACGCGCCGGCGCTTGCCCAGGCGGATATCGGCATCGCCATCGGTTCCGGGACGGATGTCGCCATGGAATCGGCCGACATCGTCCTGATGCGGAGCGATCTGCTGGATGTGCCGACGGCCATCCAACTGAGCAAGAGTACGATCCGGAATATCCGGCAGAATTTGTTCTGGGCGTTTGCGTACAATACGGCGGGTATCCCGCTCGCGGCCGGGTTGTTCTACGCCTTCGGCGGGCCGCGGCTGAACCCGATGTTCGCGGCGGCAGCGATGTCCTTAAGCTCGGTGTCGGTGGTGAGCAACGCCCTGCGCCTGCGGGGGTTCAAGCCATACAGGTAAGACAAGGGGGATTCGGAGCGGCTGCCATGGCAGCCGCTCCTTCGTTTTGGCTTCGGGCAGGTTAGCGATCAGATATAGCGTTTCTCGTTGCTGGCCAGTGGAAATTATCCGGCGGAACGCATTGTATGCGTTCCGCGTGATCTGATGCTTTCTTCCATTCAGAAAAACAATTCGCTTCGCGCCACCCGAATGAGCCGCGTGGCTTGCTGTGGCGGCGAAACAAGGTAAAGAATTTTTTACTTGCTGTTAATTGTCTTTTTACCGTAAAGGTATATATTATGGTTAAGAAGCAGACCGGGCGACTGAACAGTCCGGCACAATAACAGGTTTACACGGAGGTGTTGGCGGTGGAGGAAGAACGCAGGGAAGAGACGGAGGAGATGGTAGAAGGCACGGATGCCGGCGAGGATTGGAGCGACGGTGCGCCGGCAGCAGAACCGTTACCCGCAACGGATATCGTCGAAATGCTGGAAGCTGCCGCGACGGATCAAGCCGGCGCGGTACACCCGCGGAAAAGAGCGGGGTGGCTGAAAGCAGTCGCCGTCTACTTGATAGTTGCGCTTGCCGGCGGTGCCGGCGGCGGTTTCCTCGTCTGGGAGGCAACGGAGCCTTACCGGGTAGCCCATAATAAACTGCCCCTGACCGCGCAGTCGGTACTGGATCTGGATCCGGACGACGGTTGGGCGGATTCGGAGGCGAACACAATCACCGTGGTTGACGCAGCGCTGCCGAGCGTCGTTCAAATCAATGTGACGGGCGTTAAACGGGCCTACAATTTGAGTGTTCCGACCCAAGGCGTCGGCTCAGGGTTTGTCTATGACCGGGAAGGTCACATCATCACCAATAATCATGTGGTGGAAGGGAACAGCAACATTGAAGTAATCTTTCCGGACGGCAGCCGGTTCACCGCCCGGGTTGTCGGCACCGACCGGCTGTCGGATCTGGCCATCTTGAAAATCGATCATTTGCCGGCCGGAGTAGAGCCGCTGCCGCTGGCGGATTCGGAGCAGGTAAAGGTCGGACAGAAAGCGATCGCCATCGGCAGCCCATTGGGCAGCGACGACAACAGCATGGGATTGAATCGGACGCCGTCCGTCACCCAGGGCATTGTCAGCGCGACCGACCGGGTAATGCCGGTGATGAGTGAGAGCAACCCGAACGTCAAGGATTATCAGATTGAAGATCTGCTCCAGACGGATGCCGCCATCAATCCGGGCAACAGCGGCGGCCCGCTGTTGAATTCGCGGGGCGAAGTCGTCGGGGTCAATACGGCCATTATTGCCAGTGCCCAAGGCATCGGTTTCGCCATCCCGTCGAACACGGTGCGGACAGTGGCTGATGAACTGATCAATGAGGGTTCGGTGGAACGGCCTTATCTGGGTGTAACCTTTATCGATCTGTCGGCAAGCGAGGCAGTTACCGGTCAGAAACTGGAGGTGCCGGGCGGGCAGGGGGTCATGGTGACCGAAGTGGCGGCCGCTTCACCGGCCGAGCGGGCCGGCCTGCGCGGGATAACGCAGCAGAGAACGAATTATGGCTATGTGCTGCTTGATTTGGGGGACGTAATTACCGCGGTTAACGGGGTGCAGATCAGCGGAGAAACCTTCTCCGGCGAGTTGTTGAAGTACAAGCCGGGCGATACCATAACGCTGACTGTCTACCGGGAGAGCAAGACAGTGGAGATTTCCGTCACCCTCGGGTCGCGCTAGACCGGAAGCGGTCCGGCGGACGGAGGGCGCGGCCGACACCGGGTCCCTACTGGCCAATCTGAAATATTTATCTGTGTAAGCGGAGGGGCTGCCTGTTTGTAAAGCCCCTGATGGTATACACATTGTACGGGGAGATTGTATACACATGGGATCCTGGTGTAAGCTTTCAAACATCATCTACAGATCATTCGCAGCACTCATTCTACGGATCCGCTTGGAGACA
>Ga0228535_1000589_pt1 | contig 93212 bp, 95 predicted proteins | sample SJ1metagenome_FD_168457 | JGI IMG/M metagenome (GOLD analysis project Ga0228535, IMG submission 168457) | Enriched culture of PCE-dechlorinating microbial communities from Ithaca, New York, USA - SJ1 | ecosystem: Engineered > Modeled > Simulated communities (microbial... > Unclassified | place...
TATGCCCGGAGGGGCTGGGACAGGAACGGCGTGCCGACGAAGGAGACGGTGGAACGCCTGGGGCTCGGCAGCCCCGAAGTGCTCGAACTTCTCGAACCCTGCTGGAGGTCGGCGGGAAGGGCATGATGACCGGGAGAAGGGCTGAGCGGGACTGTGGAGAAAAAATGACCAGGGGACTCGTGTTCGATATAAAGAGATATTCCATACACGACGGACCGGGAATACGGACCACGTTCTTTCTGAAAGGATGTCCCCTTTCCTGCTGGTGGTGCCATAACCCGGAAGGCATATCCCCTCAGCCCGTCCTTCTGCGCCACCCGAACAGGTGCATCGGCTGCGGCCGCTGCATAGCCGTCTGCCCGTCCGGCGCGTGGAGCAGAAAGGCAGACGGCCGGCTCAGCCACGACAAGGAAAAATGTACTCTCTGCGGTATATGCGCAGACACCTGTCCTCCGTCTGCGATCGAAATTGCCGGAAGAGAAATGACTCCAGGAGATGTTGTACAGGAAGCACAAAAGGACATTCCATTTTATGATGAATCAGGGGGAGGGGTCACCTTTTCCGGAGGAGAACCCCTCCTTCAGAGCCGTTTTCTTTTCGCCTGCCTCCTGAAGCTGCAGGATGAAGAGATACATACCGCCATAGACACTTCCGGATACTGCGAGGAAAAGAATATCCTCGAAGCGGCGGAAATTGCTGATCTTTTTCTTTTCGATATAAAGCACATTGACCCAAAGAAGCATGAATACTATACTGGCGTAAGTAATCGCATAATTTTGTCTAACCTGGGAAAGCTTGATGAAACCCTTGTCCGGAGAGGCAGGGGCCGAATTAACATCAGGATGCCGCTCATTCCCGGAATTAACGACGACACAGAGAATCTCGAAGCTGTCGCCGAGCTTTCAGCCTCTCTGAAAACTCTTTCCGGGGTCAACATACTCCCGTATCATTCCACAGGCGAAGGAAAATACAGGAACCTGGTAATGGAGTACAAAATGGGGAATTATCTTCCGCCAAGAGAAGACAAAATAGCGGAAGCTCTCGATATATTCCGAAGACAGGGCATTGAAGCGGTAAAAGGAGGGTAACGGCTTGTCATGAACGAGAGAATAGAGTGTCTGCGCAAAGAAAGTTTTGAAACCGCACCGAGCGTTTCCATCGAAAGGGCGGTGCTGACCACCGAGTTTTACCGGGAAAACGAGGGAAAGTATTCCGTTCCTGTTTTGAGGGCGAAAAATTTCTATAATCTCTGCGAGAAAAAAACGATATACATCGGTGACAGGGAGCTTATCGTCGGGGAAAGGGGTCCCCGCCCCAAGGCCGTTTCCACTTTTCCCGAGCTGAACTGCCATACGGCGGAGGATTTCGAGATACTGAACTCCCGGCCCATGACACGGTACACGGTGTCACAGGGGGATATTTCCGCATACAGCGAACACGTCGTTCCCTACTGGAAAGGGAGAACTCTCCGGGATCGGATTTTCTCAAATCTTCCCGCGGAATGGATTGCCCTCTACGAAGCCGGTTGTTTTACCGAATTCATGGAGCAGCGTGCACCGGGACACACAGCCCTCGACGGGACAATTTACCGCACAGGACTTCTTGACCTGAAGAGCAGGATTACCTGTGCAATGAAAAACCTGGACTGGATAAACGATCCTCATGCAACGGAAAAAAATGAGGAGCTGCAGGCGATGGACATTGCCTGCGACGCCGTCATCCTATTCGCGGAAAGGCATGCGGCACTGGCCGAGAGGATGGCGGAAGGAACGGAGGACTCCGAAAGGAGAGCCGAACTTCTCAAAATTGCTGATGTCTGCCGCCATGTTCCCGCCCATGCCCCCAGGGACTTCCACGAAGCGGTCCAGACCTACTGGTTCACCCACCTCGGAACAATCACGGAGCTGAACGGGTGGGATGCCATGTCTCCCGGCCATTTTGACCAGCACCTCGCCCCTTTCTATGAAAAAGAAATCCGGGATGGCACTCTGGACCGGGAAAAAGCAAAGGAGATCCTTTCCTGCTTCTGGATAAAGGTCAACAATACGCCTGCTCCTCCCAAGGTCGGCGTCACGGCTGCCGAAAGCGGGACCTACAATGATTTTACCCAGATCAATCTCGGAGGAGTGACTGAAGACGGCGCCGACGGGGTCAGCGAAGTCTCCTACCTCATGCTCGACGTCCTCGACGAACTTCAGCTTCTTCAGCCCCAGGCGAGCGTCCACATATCATCAAGAACGCCGGAAAGGTTCCTCCGGCATGCATGCCGGATCATGAGGCGCGGCTCGGGGTATCCTTCGGCCTTCAATTCCGATGCAGTGGTCATGGAGCAGCTCGGAATGGGAAAACGGGTTGAGGACGCCCGAACCGGAGGAACAAGCGGATGCGTGGAGACGGGATCCTTCGGGAAAGAAGCCTACATTCTCCACGGGTACCTGAATGTGCCGAAGATCCTTGAGCTTACGCTCAACAACGGCACCGACCCCCTCACCGGACAAAAAATAGGAATTGCTTCGGGAGATCCCCTGGAGTTTCGTGATTTCGACGACCTGTACCGGGCCTTCGAAAAACAGCTCGCCCATGTGGTGAATGTCAAAATCCGGACCGACAACTACATCCAGCGGATGTTCGCCCGCCATGCCCCGGCCCCGTACCTTTCCGTCCTCATCCACGACTGCATCGAGAACGGAAAAGACTACTACGACGGCGGAGCACGGTACAATACGGACTATATCCAGTGCTGCGGCATAGGAACCGTAACGGACAGCCTCTCCGTGCTCAAAAAGCATGTCTTTGAAGAGGGCTCCGTCGCTCTGAATTCTTTGCTGGATGCGCTGAAGGACAACTGGAAAGATCACGAAGAGCTCCGGCAGTTCGTCTGGAACCGGACACCCTTCTTCGGAAACGACGATGAATACGCAGATTCAATCATGCAAAAGGTCTACGGGTCCCTTCTCGATGCCATCGACGGGAAGCGGTCACCAAAGGGATCCACCTATCACGTAAACATGCTGTCCACCACATGCCACATATACTTCGGGAAAAAACTCGGGGCGACGCCGAACGGGCGATTCGCCCATGTTCCGGAATCGGACGGCACGTCTCCCTCCCACGGAGCCGACCGGAGGGGGCCGACGGCAGTGGTGAAATCCCTCAGCAAGATGAACCAGGTCAAATCGGGAGGGACTCTCCTGAACCAGCGGTTTCTTCCGTCTGTTCTGGACGGGGAGGGGGGCCTGGAGAAAATGGCCCGGCTCGTCAAAACCTATTTCAATCTCGGCGGTCATCATATCCAGTTCAATGTCGTTGACACGGAAACACTGAGAAAAGCCCAGAAAAATCCCGATGAATACCGCGGCCTTCTTGTTAGGGTAGCGGGCTACAGCGATTATTTTGTCGACCTGGACGATCACCACCAGGAAGAGATTATCGCCAGAACCGCACAGGAGAGTTTCTGAACACAAGTTCCAGAAAACATCTTTTTAAAGGGGGAATTGAAGGAGAAGCCGGCCTGACAGTGGAGGAAAGAGCGCTTCGGAGAGCAACTCTTGGTGATAGAAAACTGAAAGGAGTGCTGAAATAATGCATAAGAGAACAAAATTCGCCCTTCTTCTTCTCGCGGCTGTTTTTGCTGTATCTCTTGCCGTCCCGGCGATGTCCTCCGCGGCTCCCGAGATGACCCTTCGTTTTGCGGGACAGGTTCCCACTGAGCATACCGCCACAAAGCTCATGCACCAGATTGCCGAAGAAGTCAAGGAAAAGACGAACGGAAGAATCGAAATCGTCGTTTATCCCGCGAACCAGCTGGGCGACTATACCCTTGTCTATGAAGAGCTCATCCGGGGCACCATAGACATGGCGGCCATTTCCGTCCCCAGCCAGTTCGACCCCAGGCTGGAAGTAACCTACATCAACTGCTTCGTCAGGAATTTCGACGAAGCGAAGGAAGTCTTCGCCGCTGACGGATGGCTGTTCAAAAAAATGGACGAACTCAGCTCGCGACTTGGCGTGAAGCTCCTCGGCTTCCAGGTTGAAGGCTTTATCGGCATCGGAAGCACGAAACCGGTAAACGAGCCCCTGAATCCCGACGTGGACAAGGGAATTCTCGTGCGCATCCCCAACATGGACGTGTACAAACTCGGCGCGGAAGCCATGGGCTACAAGACCGTCACCGTTCCCTGGGCGGAAGTTTACACAGCCCTCCAGACAGGAGTCGCCGACGGCGTGGACGGGATGACCCCGACGGCTGCCTACACCATGCTGAAAGACGTTCTGAAGTATTGGTACGACCTGAATTACTCCGTTGAAAACTTCAATTACATGATCAGCCAGAAAACCTGGGATAAGCTCTCTCCTGCAGATCAGAAGGTCATCGCCGATGCATGCGCGAAGGTCACTGAAATGAGCATCGAACTTGCGAAGCAGGACCAGGAAAAACATCTCGAGCTTATGAGACAGGCCGGCATACAGGTATTTACCTATTCACCCGAAGAGCTGAAGCCCATTTTCGTGAAGGTTTCCGCCACATGGGACAAGCTTGCTGACAAGTTCTCCAAGGAACTGATAGAAGAATTCAAGCAGCAGTACGCCCCCAAATAATCTACACGGCAAGCCTGCGGAGCACGGCGGAGGAGTGCTTCCTCCGCCTGCTCCCTTGAGGCAGAAAGGAGAAATGCATGTCAGAACGCGAAGCCATGGGCTGCTTCCCTGAAAACAGGCCGGACAGAAAGTCCCCGATCGATCTTGTCCTTCTGTCCTTTTTCTCCATTGTCACCGTTGCCTGTTCCCTTTTGCTTTCAGTGGTGATATCGGCTGCGGCATTCACTCGCTACATCATCGGCGGCGACTTGTACGGCTTCGAGGAATGGGTGAAACTTTTCGCCTTCTGGCTTTATTTCATGGGAGGTGCTTACGGCGCCTACAATGACACTCATGTTTCCGCCGACGTAGTGGATTCCTATATGAAGGACGGAACTCTCAAGAGAACAGTCATCTTTCTTCGGAATCTCATCACCACCGGGATCAGCATTCTTTTTACGTGGTACGGATACGATTTTTTCATGTTCGGCTTCATGGGACCCCTCGGCACAGGCATCGCGATTCCCAAGACCACTGTCTGGCAGATTCCGCTCTGGACATCCTACCTGGCGGTCTTTCTCGGTCTCATTTTCATGTCCTACTATTTTTTCATGAGAATGCTACGCAGTTTCCGGGCTTTGATTAAAGGAGGAATTTTATGATATACATCGCCGTTCTGATCCTTCTTTTCTGTCTCATGCTCGGCGTCCCGGTTCCCATGAGCTTTATGGCCTCGACCGCGTGGCTGCTCTTCTTCGGCGGTCCGCAGGGCGCAGGGTACCAGACTTCCATGGTTCTTCCCTACGGATTCAGTTCGATGAACAGCATCGCGCTTATCTCCATCGCTCTCTTCATAATGGCGGGAGGCATCATGGAGAGGGGAAGGATCGGTGAAAAGCTGATCAACCTCGTCGACCTTCTCGTCGGAAGAGTTAAAGGCGGTCTCGGCGTTGTGGGGACGATCTCCTGTGCCGTTTTCGGATCCATTACCGGATCGGCATGCGCCACTCTTTCCTGCATCGGTTCCATCATGTTCCCGAGACTCAGGGAAGCAGGCTACCCCAGGGGCGTCGCGGCGGCGGTCATGTCAAACGCCTCCCTTCTCGGAATGCTGATTCCTCCCAATTCGACACTTATCATCTTTGCCTGGATCGGGGGCCAGTCAATTCTTGCCTGCTTCCTGTCGACAGTCATCCCGGGGCTCATTATGACAGCCCTCATCTGCGTAGTTAATTGCTGGCTTGTGCGCAATAATCCCGATGTCAAGGTAAACGAACCTGTCCACGGCAAGGAAAAAATGCGCCTCTTCAAGGAACGGGGGCTCTCGGCCCTTCCCGCCCTCATGCTTCCCGTTATAGTTCTCGGCGGTATCTACGGAGGCATTATGACTCCCACCGAAGCGGCCGCCGTTGCAGTGGTGTACGCAATCCCGACAGGCATGTTCATTTACAGGGGACTCACATGGAGAGGCCTATGGGACTCCCTTGTCGAGTCGGCGGTCACCACTGGTGTTGTCATGGTAATGCTTTATTCAGTCATGATGCTCAGCAGGCTCTATATCATGGAGGACCTCCCCGGGAAGATGCTGGGGCTCTTTCGTTCCGTCTCCGAAAATCGCTGGATCATTCTGTTCATGATCAATATTTTCCTGGTCATCATGGGAATGCTCATGGACGATATCAGCTCAGTCACACTGGGAACCCCCATACTCATGCCCATAATCATCGAACTCGGCTTCAATCCCATCCATTACGCGGCCATCGTGGGCGTCAATACGGGACTGGGATGCATCACACCGCCGGCGGCACCCGTCCTGTACCTTGGGGGTCGATTGGGTAACGCGCCAATAAACGAGATGATGGGGCCGACGCTCTGGATAATAGCCTTTGCATGGGTCCCGACGCTCCTCATAACAACCTATTTTCCCAGGCTTTCTCTGTTTCTGCCCCATTTTCTGCTTGGGACTCCGTGGTAAAAGAGCAGGGGTGAAGGGTTTTGACCTACAGAAATTTTTTTGGGCTTATCTGTCTCTCCTGTTTCGTCATAGGTTTGTGGACGAAATCGCCCTATGCCTATTGGGGAGCCTTGTTCAGCGGAGCCCTGTCCAGGGCGTCTGTCCGTAAGGGATGGGAAACTCCCGAATGGATGCGGAAGCTCTCGTTTTCCCGGATATGGGCGTTTTGTTCCGGGCGGCTTATTGACAAAAGGCCCTGAGGTATGTAGAATTCTTTCCTGTTGGGTGGTTAGTTCAGAGGAAGAACGCTTCCTTGACGCGGAAGAGGTCAGAGGTTCGAGTCCTCTACCACCCACCATTATTGAGGAAAAAAGGGTTCCGGTTTTGCCGGAGCCCTTTTTTTATGGTATAACCTTCGTAAAAATCAAATTTCGTGTGGAGGAAACAACGTGATTGTGGGACTGGGAGTCGATCTCTGCAACGTGGAAAGAATGCGTAAATCCATCCGGTCCGACCATTTCCTGAAGAGGGTCTTCCATCCTGACGAAGTCGCCTACGCCTTTTCAAAGGCTGACCCCGCACGGCATCTTGCCGGAAGCTTTGCCGCAAGGGAAGCCTTTTCAAAGGCTTCTTCGGTTTCCATGTATTCCATTGCCTTCTGCGGAGTCTGGGTGGAACGGACGGAAAGCGGACCGGTTCTCCGTGTGGGGGAATCTGTGGAAGACCTTATTCCGGGCGGAAAAAAAGGATACCCCTTTCTCTCCATTTCTCACGACGGAGAGTATGCCGTTGCCGTAGTCGCCATCGAGGCAAGCCATGAATTACTTCACATCCGCTGAAATCAGAAGATTAGAAAATGAGATTATGGAAAACCTTGCGGTTTCCGAATCTCTCCTCATGGAAAACGCGGGGGCGGCGGCTGCCGGCGTCATTATGAACCGGTTTCCGTTGGGCGAGATTCTCGTTCTCGCAGGCCCCGGGAAAAACGGAGGCGATGGGTACGTCGCGGCAAGGCATCTCGCTGCACAAGGGAGGAAGGTCCGGATTTTCTCAGCGGTTCCTATCGACAGCCTGAAGGGAATCACGGAAGAGAACTGCCGCCTTGCCGTTCAGTGCGGGATTCACGTCTCCTGTTCATCTGTCTCTTCAGACGAGGAGATTGTCTGGAACATCCGAAAGGCAGACATCCTGGTGGATTCACTTCTGGGTATCGGCTCGTCAGGCCCCCTGAGGGGAGAAATTGCCCGGCTTTGCTCCCTTTCAAAAGAGGCGGGAAGAATCGTTGCCCTGGATATCCCGACCGGAATTGATCCGGACTCGGGAGAAGCTGACAGGAATTGTGCAGGAGCCGCCATGACCATCACGATGATCGCTCCCAAAACAGGGATCGCCGCAGGCGACGGGAGAAAGCTTGCAGGGGAAGTCATTGTGGCGGGCATCGGTTTCCCGCTGCCCCGGAACGCCGTTCCCCGCATCCGTTCTTTCTCTCCGGAATACGGGAGGCTGCTCCTTCCCCATTTTCCTGAAGACATCCACAAGGGCATGAGAGGCGGAGCCATGGTGATAGGAGGAAGCGCACGCTACCGGGGAGCGCCTCTTCTTTCCGTCCGGTCTTTTCTGAGAGCGGGGGGCGGGCTTGGTATTCTCTTTTCCGATGAAACATCCTGTGCACCATGTTCCTCCTTCCTTCCCGAAGCGATCCTTGAAAGCGGCCTTTTCTCGAAGAGCGACGGAGAAATTGCCGAAACACTTTCCGCATGGTCGGAGAGGATTGAAACAGTCATTCTGGGACCTGGACTAGGCCGTTCCGATAGGGCTGGAGAACTCTGCCGCCTTGTACTTTCCGCCTGGCAAGGCAACATCATCCTTGACGGCGACGGATTGTTCTGGCTATCGGAATCGGGAGACAGGTTCGACAGGGAAAGAGTCCTCCTCACACCTCATGAAGGAGAGGCGGCCCGGCTTCTTCGGGTCCGGCCGGAGGATGTCAGGAAAGACCGGATCTCGTCGGCACGACGTGTAGCGGAGGAGTGGGGGCCGGTTCTTCTTAAGGGAGCAGGAACACTCTGCGACGACGGACAGCAAACCTATCTCGTCACGGCAGGGAACAGGAGCCTTGCCGTTCCCGGCTCCGGAGATGTCCTCGCAGGGGTAATCGCCGCCTTTCTGTCCGCCGGGACCCCTCTCCTTGAAAGCGCCGCCCTGGGTGCATGCGTTCATGGAATGGCGGCAGAGTCCCTGGCCGCATCGAAGGGTTTTGACGGAGTCCTTGCAGGGGAAATCGCGGATGAAATCCCCGGAATACTCATGAGAATGAGGAATTGACCATTGTGAGAAGAAAAAGAATAGACTGGGATGAAGAACTGAAAAAGACAGAGAGAATCCGTATAAAAGGATTTCGTTATACGGCCGCAGGTTTTGCCCTGGCGCTCTTCTGGCTCCTTGGAGCACGGCACATGCAAAGAGAAATCTCCTTTGCTCCCATGCTGTTTTCCGTTTTTCTGGTCATTTTCGGTGCCCTTCTTTTTATCTTCATTCTCCGAAGAAAAAAATAGAGGAGTGGTGACCAGATAATGTTTTTTAAGCCGTCACGAACGGCGGTGACTGAATCCGAAGAGGAAACGGCACAGCTCGGTGCGTTGCTTGCGGGGCATATTTCCGGCGGGATTACTATTCTCCTTTCCGGAGATCTGGGAGCAGGAAAAACGACCCTGGTCCGGGGGTTCTGCGAGGCCCTCGGCTTCAGAAAAGTGCGAAGCCCTTCCTTCACTCTCGTCAACCATTACTCTGCCGGGAACAGGAAGATCGTTCATTCAGACCTCTACAGGCTGGAGTCCCGGGATGTCGATGATCTCGACCTCCAGGAAGACGACTCCGGCGAGACGGTTCTTTTCGTAGAATGGGCAGAAAAGGTCCCGTTTTTTTCTGGGCGGCCCCTTTGGAAAGTACAAATTTCTTCCCCTGATTTTCTCAGGTTTCCGGAACGCCGCCAATTCGACTTTTTTGCTCTCAACCCCGAAGGGGAGGAACTTCTTTCCCTAATCTGGCAGATCATAGGGGAGGTCATTCCCGAATGAAACACCGAATTTTGTCGATCAACTGCTCCAACGCACGATGGACCGCTCTCGGACTTTCCGAGGGAGGAACCGTCTGCGGAGAAATGAATCTCGATCTAGGAAAAAGGCAATCCTCGTTCCTGCCGTCTCTTGTCGATTTTTTTCTCAGGTGTTTTTCCTTCAAGGTTCAGGATCTCGATTTTATCGCTGTAGTCAATGGTCCCGGCTCCTTCACCGGAATAAAGGTGGGGGTAGCTTTTTCCCAGTTCCTCGCCTGGGCAGCCGGCGAAAAGCCTGTAATTCCACTGTCTTCACTTGAATCGCTCGTCTTCGGAAGGCCCGGCAGTTCACAAAGCCATATCTGTCCTCTTCTCTGGGCCGGCGGAGGGAGGGTGTATTCAGCTCTCTACGCCCCTGCGGCGGCGGGGGAGCACCCGAAAGAGGCAATGCCTCCGAGAGCATACAGCCGTGACGAACTTCAGGCAGCTCTTTTCCCTTCAGAAGACCGAAAAAGAGAGGTTCTCTTTCTTTCGGATGCCCCCGAAAAATGCGCCGGTTTTTTTTCCGGCAGCATTCCCGGTCCTTTCGAACCTGCATCCCCACGGGGTTCTGCAGATGTCCTTCTTGCGGGACTGTACAAAGAGAGGGCTATTCCGCCCCAGGCTGTCACGGCACAATATTTCCGTGAACCCGATATAGGCTGATTGGTTTTTATCTTTTTTATCTCATTATATAGACCGAGATAAAAAAGATAAATATGTTTTCACAGTTGAAGTCCCATCAGCTTAAAGATATTCTTTCACATATAAGATGAGATAGCTGGAAGATTTTACCAGTGCTGTTTTTGAACCCGTTTGGACAATCCCGTAGGAGGTGACTTTGTTGCCCAAAAAGTTCGAAGTCCAGGTGAACAATTCGTGGTGTAAGGGCTGTTCCTTGTGTATCCACATTTGCCCGAAAAAAGTGCTCGAGCTCGACGAAGTACGCGGAAAGTCTGTCCCGGCCCGTCAGGATGACTGCATAGGCTGCAGACAGTGCGAGAACATCTGCCCTGATATGGCAATTACCGTGAAAGAGAAGGAGGAAGAGAAGGATGCCTGATGTCGCCTTCTGGCAGGGAAACGAGGCAATCGCTTACGGTTCTCTCGCCGCCGGTTGCCGTTTTTTCGGAGGATATCCCATCACTCCTTCGTCGGAAATTGCCGAAATCATGGCTGAAGAGCTCCCGAAGCTGAACGGAAGATTTATCCAGATGGAGGACGAGATTGCCGGAATAGCCGCCACGATAGGGGGCTCCATCGCCGGGATGAAATCCCTGACTGCAACCTCCGGACCCGGATTCTCCCTCAAGCAGGAAAACCTCGGCCTCGCATACATGGCTGAGCTCCCCATAGTTGTGGTGGATGTCATGCGCGGCGGTCCCTCCACAGGACTTCCCACGAAAACCGCTCAGCAGGATGTCATGCAGGCCCGCTGGGGAACCCACGGAGACCACGGTACCATCTGCTATGCTCCCGCTTCCGTCCAGGAATGCTATGAAATAGCCATTAAGGCGTTCAACGCAGCAGAAAGATACCGTCAGCCGGTTCTGATCATGAGCGATGAAATCATCGGCCACATGCGCGAAAAAGTCCTCGTGCCGAAAATTGACCCTTCCAAGCTCGTAGACCGGAAGCGCCCCACAGACATTCCTGAAAAGTTCGTTCCATACCGCCCGGATCCGAAAGACGACCTTCCCTGCATGGCATCCTTCGGTGACGGCTACACGTGGCATATTACCGGCCTGACCCACAACGACTGGGGATTTCCCACGAACAGCGCCGATGAAATCGAGAAAAAAATGAAACGCCTCATGAGAAAAATCGACCGCTTCCGCGACGACATCGTCGAATACGAAACAGTATACGCCGACGATGCCGAAGTGATTGTTCTTGCCTACGGAAGCGTGGCCCGGTCAAGCCTGAGGGCAGTTCACGAGGCGAGGAACCGGGGCATCAAGGCCGGGTTTTTCAGACCCATCACTCTCTGGCCTTTCCCCGACAAGGAACTTGAAAAGCTCGCACGGAAGGTGAAAACCATTATCGTCCCCGAGCTGAACTGCGGCCAGATGGTCCTCGAAGTCGAGCGGGCCGTCCACGGGAAGGCCAAGGTTGTGGCTCACAACCTTGTCAACGGCGAACTTTTCAAGCCTGAAGAAATTCTCGCTGTCATTGAGGAGGTGGCCTGATTATGCCTAATCAGGAAGTGTTCAGCTGGCTGCGCACACGGTTTTTCCCCCATATCTGGTGTCCGGGATGCGGGCACGGCATAATCATGCATGCTCTCCTCAGGGCTCTGGTTACCCTCAAGAAAAAGAAAAGCCAGACGGTCATAGCATCCGGCATCGGCTGTTCGAGCCGTATGGCAGGTTATATCGATGCATGCACGGTCCACACCACCCACGGAAGATCCCTCGGCTTCGCCACGGGCATCAAGCTCGCAAAGCCGGAACTTACCGTTATTGACGTCATGGGTGACGGAGACTGCACCGCCATCGGGGGCAACCACTTCATTCACGCCTGCAGGCGGAACATTGATATAACGGCCATCGTAATGAACAACAATATCTACGGAATGACCGGCGGTCAGGCTTCTCCCACCACGCCGGCGGGAAGCATGGCAACCACCACCCCCTACGGCGCCATCGATCCTTCCTTCGACATCTGCAAGCTTGCTGAGGGAGCAGGGGCAGCCTACGTCGCCCGTTCCACCATCGCCAACCCCAAGCAGACCGAACAGTTCATCCTGAACGGAATCCAGAAGAAGGGATTCTCCGTGGTGGAAATACTGACCCACTGCCATACCACGTTCGGAAGGAAAAACAACCGGAGGACCCCCATTGACAACGTTAACTACTTCAAGAACAACTCCGTTCCCCTCGCAAAGGCGAAAGATATGTCCCCGGAGGAGCTTGCCGGAAAGATCGTCACCGGAGAATTCGTCAACAAGGATGTCCCCGAATATACGGACCAGTACCTCGCCTTGATCGAAAACGTAAGGGGGAAGTGAAATGGCAGGAAGATATGAAATCCGATTTGCGGGTTCCGGCGGCCAGGGCGTAATCCTTGCCGCAGTCATTGCCGGAGAGGCAGCGTCCGTTTTCGAGGACGGCCTCCATGTGGTTCAGTCCCAGTCCTACGGGCCGGAAGCCCGGGGCGGGAAGTCCAAGGCCGAGGTGATCATCTCCACCGAGCCCATAGACTATCCCAAGGCGATCAAGCCGAATCTGCAGGTCATCCTGACCCAGCAGGCCGCGGAGGAATACGCCGGAGAAACACTTCCGGGAGGCAGAATCATCTACGATGATTTCTTCGTTACCAGCTTCCCCCAGGTGGACGCCAACGTATATTACCTTCCCATCGTGCGGACCGCCCGTGAAAAAATCGGCAAAGAACTCGTCACGAACATGGTTGCCCTCGGAGCGGTCGCCAGGGTTCTCGAACTTGAGAAGATCGCAAAGCCCGAATCGATCAAGAAGGCGATTCTCGGCAAAGTGCCTGAAGGAACGAAACAGCTCAACTCCCAGGCCTTCGATGAAGGGTACCTTCTTTTCAAAAACAGCGTTCACCTGTAAAATTCACAGGAACATCTTCCGTTAACAAGGAAGGCAGAGGTCATAAAAATGACCTTTGCCTTCTGTTTTTTGGCACACGGGATTGGGGGGCATGGCAGTGAAGCAGGGAGAAAGGGTTGTGCTGCGCACTGAAAAGATCAGCAGCGACGGAAGCTGTATCGCACGCACTTCCGAAGGGCTTGTGGTGTTTGTTCCCGGGGCTCTCCCCGGAGAAGAAATCAGGGGAAGGATCATCAGAAAAAAAAGAGAGTACGCCATAGCGGAACCGGAAGAAATACTTCTTCCTCACCCGGGCAGGAGCACTCCTTTCTGTCCTCTCTATGAACGGTGCGGAGGATGCCAGCTCCAGCACGCAGAGTATTCCCTCCAGTGCAGTTTGAAGAGGGATATTGTCAGGGATGCCTTTGAAAGGATTTACCGGGGGACTTTTCCCGATATCCCCTCCTGTGAGCCGAGTCCCAGGGAGCAAAATTATCGCAACAAAGGCTCTCTTCCCATAGGAAACGCAGGTGGGAAAACGGCAGCGGGGTATTATGCGAGAAGAAGCCATGACATTGTTCCTGTCACTTCGTGCCCCATACTCGCGAAGGAAATAGGAGATCTGCCGGGAACGGTTTCCGGAATTCTTTCAAGCCTTGGCTTTCCTCCCTACGACGAAAAGAGCGGAAAGGGGCTGTTCCGCCATCTTATTCTGAGATGCGGCACCGGTACAGGCAACGTCCTCATCTCGCTCGTCGCAGCCCGGAGGCTCTCTAAAGCCGAACATGAACGTGCCGAACACCGGCTCGTTCCCCTTCTGAGGTCCCAATGCCCGAACCTTCGGACCGTGACGTTGAACTACAATTTTTCCAGGAGCAACGTCATCGTCGGCGAATCAACAGAAACACTTTTCGGTGACGGACTGATCGAGGAAGAACTCTCCCCCTTCAGGTTCAGGTTCGATTCTACCGCCTTTTTTCAGGTCAATTCCGAGCAGGCCGCCAGGCTCTACGAAACTGCAGCGCAGATGGCCGGAGCCGGAGGTTCGGGGAAAGTGCTCGAACTCTACAGCGGTATCGGCACCCTTACCTGCTTCCTTGCGAGGGACGCCTCTTCGGTGACGGCTGTGGAGGAGTGGCTGCCGTCAGTGGAGAGAATGAAGGAAAACGTGGAAGCCAACGGCATGTCAGGAAAGATTAAGATCCTTCCGGGACCGGTTGAAGACAACATCCGTTCCCTTTCGGGGGATTTCGATACGGTAGTTGTCGATCCCCCCAGGACAGGGTGCAGCCGTGAGGCGGTCCGTTCCATTCTGGACATGGCACCCCGAGACATCGTCTACATTTCCTGCAACCCGGCGACCCTCGCCCGGGACGCCTCCATTTTCCGCCAGGAAGGATACAGCCCGGTGGAAATCAAGTGTTTCGACATGTTTCCCCATACGGTTCACGTGGAAACGGCGGTTCGCTTTTCCCCCGGAGGGGTGTCCGCCGGGGCTGGAAAGGGCGAAAATTGGGTTCACAGGCGATAGGGGGATAAAAAAAGATTCCATCAGTCTTGCCAAAAGAAAAAGTGGCAGATATAATATCCTTCGTCTGACACAAGGGCGGACATAGCTCAGCTGGTAGAGCATTAGCTTCCCAAGCTAAGGGTCGCGGGTTCGAATCCCGTTGTCCGCTCCATTTTTTTCTGCCCTTTATTTTCCCCACTTTGTTCCGCCTAATAGAACAAATATTTTTCGACAATTCCCCTATGCTCTGGACATATTGTTAAGTTTGACACGAATTTTATGTAGTAATAAAATACTCTATGTTTTTATGTTGAGACATTGTCCATGGAACAAACTTTTTTTCGGAAGGAGGTGGCACGTATGGCAGTGAATCTGGCTGAGGAGATCAAGGAAGTCGAAGCCCGTTCCAGGGAAACCGTCAAGGAAGCAAAGAACGGGGCAGCCCGCATGGTCAACGAAGTGAAAACCGAAGCCGAACGCAGGGTAAAAGAAGCCAAGCAGAAGGCTTTCCGCCAGTATAAGGAAAAAATAGCCTCGGTGGAAAAAGAAGCTGAAGAAAAAGCACAAAAAACCGTTGAAGCCGGAAGAAAAAACGCGGAAACCCTCGCTCAGCAGTTCGGAAAAGAAGTCCCGAGCACGGCGAAATGGATTGCGGAAGAGGTGATTTCTCGATATGGCCGTGGCTAAAATTGTAAAAGCCGAGTTTTACATCCACAAATCCGACGTGGATGGGGTTTTGTCTGCCCTTCAAAATACCGGATCGTTCGAGGTAATTCCCTTCAGCTCGGAAGATGGATCGGAAGGACCGGTCATTACCCATCCAGATTTTTCCAGGGTGGATTTTCTTCTTGGAGAAACACGGTTTCTTCTCCGCTTTCTGGAACCCCATTTCATTGATCCAGTGTCCGGAATGGCCCGCGCTATGGGGGAGAAAGAGGAGTTTTCGCTCCGGCAGACCAGGGAGCTGGATTCCCGGACAGATCTTCCTTCCCTTGCCGAAGAGATCCGCGGACTCGAGCGGAGGCTCATGGAAATCCGTTCCGAGTCTTCACAGCTGGATTCAACAGAATCGCTCCTTCTCTCCCTGAAGGATTTCCCATACCCGCTTGAACTTCTCTCCTCAGGCACGGAACACGTCAGGGGTCTCCTCGGGACCATGCCTGCAGATCAGGTGGAACCCTGGAAACGGGGAGCGGAATCCCTTCTCGGCACCATGGGAGAAGTCTATGTCGCTCCGGGGGCGGAGAAAGAAAAAGACCGGATCGTGGCTCTCTTTTTTGACGGAGCATTTTCCCAGAAAGCCATGGAACTCAACGCCCGGCACTCGTTCAACCGAATGGAAATTCCACCTGCGCTTCAATCCGGCGTTTCTGAGGAGCTTGCCCTTATCGGCGACAGAAGAAACGTCCTTGCAGCGGAGGAAAAGGAGATACTGGAGAAGGCCGCCGGGGCAGCTGCCCGATGGGTACCCACAATCCGTGCCCTGAGCGATTATTATTCCGTGCTTCGGGACAGATACGCGGCCCTTGCTTCAGGAAACGCAACAGATCAGGTTGTCATGCTCCGCGGATGGATCCCGGATTCCGATCTTCCTGATGTGAAAAAAGCGATTGCTTCCTTTGATTCCTCCATTGAGCTCGTTATCTCGGAACCGGGTCCGGAGGACAGCGTTCCGTCCCGCATTGTCAACCCGTTTTGGTGTCTCCCTTTCGAAAACCTCACACGGCTCTACGGAGCTCCTAAATACGGAGAAATCGATCCCACTCCGCTTCTCGCTCCCTTTTTCTTTGTTTTCTTCGGGATGTGCCTCGGCGATGCAGGATACGGGCTGATCATGATCGGGTTCTTCACTTGGTTCCTCAGAAAATTCCAGAGAATGCCCACCGGTTTCAGGGAGTTTTTCAAACTTTTCGTTCTTTCCGGTGTTTCCACGGTGGTTGTAGGAGCGCTTACGGGCAGCTGGTTCGGTGACCTGGTGGATGCTTTCGGCATTTTCTCCTTCCTCCGTCCTTTGAAAAATGCCCCGGTCGTCCTCAACCCCATGGAAAACCCCATGGTGTTTCTAGCCCTTTCCCTCGCCCTCGGAATCGTCCAGCTCATGTTCGGCCTTGGGATCGCGTTCTACGACGCGCTCCGCAAGAAAAACTACATGGGTGCTTTCGCGGACACCGGCGGCTGGATAGTCTTTCTTGTCGGCCTGCTTCTCTGGGGAGGAACCGCCGGCGGCTTTCTGTCCGCTGACACCGCGTCCCTCGCAAAGACTCTTGCTATCGCGGGAGCGGTTGTTCTCATAGCAACTCAGGGAAGGGAAAAGACAGGGTTCGTCTCAAAGGCAGTCTCGGGACTGCTGAGCCTCTACGGTGTCACGTCGTACCTCGGCGACGTTCTCAGCTACAGCAGGCTTCTCGCGCTGGGGCTCGCCACATCGGCAGTGGGGGTCATCATCAACATGCTGGCGGGGCTTGCCGGAAACGTTCCGTTTATCGGCGGGGTTCTTGCCCTTCTTCTGATTGTGGGAGGACACATTTTCAGCATCGCGGTGAATGTACTCGGGGCTTTCGTCCACTCCCTGAGGCTTCAGTACGTAGAGTTTTTCAGCAAATTCTACACAGGCGGAGGAAGGATTTTCGCTCCCCTGACGTACAACACCAGTTTCGTTTCCATAAAGAAAGACCCTGTCGAATAATTTCAATAGCTTGAAAGGAGCGTGTCAATACTATGGATCTTCTTGGAATCGCATTGGCAATACTTGGAGCAGCTATGGCCGCAGGGTGGGCAGGAGCCGGATCCGCTATCGGAGTCGGCATCGCCGGAGAATCCGGAGCCGGTGTCATGACTGAAGACCCGGGGAAGTTCGGCCTTGTCCTCCTTCTTCAGGCTCTTCCGGGAACTCAGGGAATTTACGGACTTCTTATCGCTTTCTTCGCAATTCTCAAAGTCGGCCTCCTCGGCGGAGGAGATGAAATCTCCGTCAATGTATGGCAGGGACTCGCCGTCTTTTTTGCCTGTCTCCCTATTGCTGTCGGTGGCTATTATTCTGCTATCGCCCAGGGAAAAACCTCGGCCGCATGCATTCAGATGATCGCAAAACGCCCTGAGGAGACAGGAAAAGCCGTCATTCTCCCTGCAATGGTCGAAACCTACGCCGTTCTTTCTCTCCTGATGAGCATCATTCTCCTCAACGGAATCAAGCTCTAAGCCTGTCAAGGAGGTTAAATCCATGTCCTTGGCGGAAATCAAGAAAAAAATAGACGCGGACGCACAGGAGGAAGCGGGAAAGATTCTCGAAAAAGCCCGCTCCGTAGTGGAGTCTATCAACAAGGAAGCCGACGGTGAGATCAGGAAAATCGAAGAAACCTACGGCGACAGATTCCGGAAAGAACAGCCGGAAATCCTCAGAAGAAGAGAGATTGTGGCAGGACTCGACGTGAAGAAGATCGAACTCGGCGTGAAACAGACGGCCATTTCGGACGCATTTTCACAGGCACTTGCCCAGCTTGCCGCCCTTCCGGGGGAGAAATACCTCGCCCTGGCAGGCCACCTTCTCCTGAAAGCGACGGAAACAGGAGACGAAGCCGTGATCGTATCAGGCAAGGAGAAGCATATCACCCAGGAATGGCTTGCCGGGTTCAATGAAAAACACGGGAAGAAATTCGTTCTGGACGAAGAGAAGCGCCCGATGTCCGGCGGATTCATCCTGAAAAAGGGCCAAATCGAGACGAACTGCTCATGGGATATGCTCACCCGCTGGGTTCGGGACGATATTGAGGCAGACGTTGTCAAACGGCTGTTTTCAGCCTAACCGGAGGTGATGCTCCATGGCTCCGGCAGAGCGGTACGGGTATGCGGTTGCGCGGCTCCGGGCAATGTCCGGACGCCTTCTTGAAGAGGCTCTTCTGCAGCGTATCCTGGAAAGCGAAGACCTCGACTCGGCGCTGAAAGTCCTCGGTGAAACGGTCTATTCAAGCTGGCTGATGGAGCTGAAGGGAAACGGCGAATTTGACAGGGCCATCGAAGCGGAACTTCTCCATGTTTACGGGGAAGTGCAGAAATTCGTTCCGGATCCCGCTCTGGTTCATCTGTGCCGTCTGCCCTATGATTTTCACAATGTAAAAGTTCTTTTGAAAAGCGCTCTTCTGGTCCGTGAAGGAGGAGAACGACGGTTCGACCTTCTGACCTCCCTCGGGAATATTCCCTCGGATGACCTTATTATGGCCATGGAAAGCGAAGATTTCCGCCTGCTGCCCTTCGGTCTTCATTTGCTGGTTCCCCATTGCTTCTCGGTCTGGGAGCAGACGAAAGACATTCTCGAAGTGGAGAAGCTCCTTGACGAAGGCCTTTTCGCAGCCATGAGAAAAACAGCGTCTGCAACAGGTATAGAAGCGGCTTCGCTGTGGGTGAGGGGCAAAATCGACGCGGAAAACGTCCGGAACCTTCTCAGAATGAAAAGAATGGATATGGAAACGGGTTCCGCCGCCGGATTTCTTCACGACGGGGGCCTTATTTCCAGGGAAAAGCTTCTCTCTCTCTACGCCGAACCGGTGGAGGGCTGGGGAAGAATTCTTTCTTTCTCCGATGTTTCGAAGACGTTTTCTCACGTTCAGGACGCCAATGATCTCAATTCTCTTGTCGTCGAGATGGAAAAGGTGCTCGACGAGTATACCGCGGCCATTGTCGAAAGCTCCAAATACCAGGCTTTCGCCCCGGAGAACGTCATTTCCTTCCTGTGGAAGAAGGAACTGGAAGCAAAAAATATACGGATAGCGCTGGTTTCCGTTTCCAACGATACGGACAGGACGCTGGCAAGGGGGTTGTTCCGTCATGTCGGGTAAAAACACAGGACATCCCATGGCAGCAGTCGGAGAATACGAGACGGTTCTTCCTTTCCAGGCGGTGGGGGTTCGTCCCTTTATCATAAAGGACAACACGCCTTCGGCCGTGGAAGAAACCCTCCTCGGACTGGCCCGCGAAAAGTACGCCGTCGTCTTCGTTCAGGAGAGTTGCTATGTAGCATCTTCACAGTTCATAGCCGACCTGAACAGCGACTACGAAACAAGCTTCATCCCCATTCCCGGTCTCAGGGGAAGCCAGGGGATAGGCCTCGAGTCCATACGGAGCAGCGTGGAACGTGCGGTCGGCATGGACATCTTTGCAGTGAAATAATGCAGAATACGGTTCGTCTGGAGGCGATAGACTGTGGCCACTGAAAAAACAATACGGGGGACCATAGAAAAGATTTCCGGACCGCTTGTGGTGGCGAAGGGAATGCTCGGTGCCAGCATGTTTGACGTGGTTCGGATCGGCGACATTGGTCTCGTTGGAGAAATAATCGAACTGAAGGGGGACACGGCCTCCATCCAGGCCTACGAGGAAACATCCGGTCTTATGCCCGGAGAGCCTGTAGTCAGTACGGGCGCACCTCTGAGCGTCGAGCTCGGCCCCGGCCTCATGGAGCAGTTTTACGACGGAGTTCAGCGTCCCCTGAACCTCATCGAAGAAGTGGCGAAAAGCCATTTCATCTCGAGAGGGATTGACGTCCCTGCCATCGACAGGAACACCAAGTGGCAGTTCACGCCGAAGGCCAAGGAAGGCGACTTCGTGGCGGAGGGCGATGTGCTCGGTGTCGTGCAGGAGACAGTCCTTGTAGAGCACAGGGTGATGGTGCCGGTCGGAGTTTCCGGCAAAGTCACAAAAATCAGGGAAGGCAGTTTCACGGTGGAAGAAACCATTGCAGTGGTGGAGAAGGACGGCGAAAAGAAGAACATCGCCATGCTCCAGCGGTGGCCGGTACGGAAAGCTCGCCCTGTTGCAAAGCGGCTGCCCCCCGTCATTCCTCTCACCACCGGACAGAGAGTGGTGGACGCATTCTTCCCCATCGCCATGGGAGGAACCGCCTGCGTACCCGGCCCCTTCGGATCGGGAAAGACGGTTATCCAGCACCAGCTCGCGAAGTGGGCAGAGGCAGAAATAGTGGTGTACGTGGGATGCGGAGAACGGGGAAACGAGATGACCGACGTGCTTCTCGAGTTTCCTGAACTTGAAGATCCGAGATCCGGACAGCCGCTCATGAAGCGGACCGTCCTCATCGCCAATACCTCCAATATGCCCGTGGCAGCGCGGGAAGCCAGCATCTACACGGCCATCACCATGGCGGAGTACTACAGGGACATGGGATACTCCGTCGCCCTCATGGCAGATTCCACAAGCAGGTGGGCTGAGGCTCTCCGCGAAATGTCGGGCCGTCTCGAAGAAATGCCCGGCGAGGAAGGTTATCCGGCCTACCTCGGAACAAGGCTCGCATCCTTCTATGAAAGGGCAGGCCGGGCAGTGGTGTTGGGCAGCCAGGGACGGGAAGGCTCCGTCACGGCCATCGGTGCGGTCTCCCCTCCGGGCGGCGACCTTTCGGAACCTGTCAGCCAGAATACTCTCCGGGTTACCAAGGTTTTCTGGGGCCTTGATGCAAATCTTGCCTACCAGAGGCATTTCCCGGCGATCAACTGGCTGCTGAGCTATTCCCTTTATACTGAAAAACTCGATGAATTCTGGGATGCCAAGTTCGATGACGAGTGGAGCAGCCTCCGTGTAGAAGGAATGACCCTTCTCGAGGAAGAGGACAAGCTCCGGGAAATCGTCCGTCTCGTCGGTATCGATGCTCTCTCCAAGGAAGAGCGCATGGTCCTCGAAACAGCAAAATCCCTGAGGGAAGACTTCCTTCACCAGAACGCCTTCCATGAAGTCGACACCTATGCCTCCATGGAAAAACAGTTCAAGATGCTGAAGACGATTATCAACTTCCACCATCAGGGAATGGAAGCCCTGAAAAAGGGAGCGTCCATGAACGAGGTCTTCAACCTTCCGGTCAGGGAGTCCATCGCCAGAATGCGGTATCTTGAGGAGAAGGACATCGGCAGGATAGACGAACTGGAAGAGACGATCCGGAAGGAAATCAACAGCGTCATTCCCGTGGGAGGTGAAAGCGATGCTGCCTAAGGAATATGGGACCATCAGCGAACTTTCCGGTCCCCTTCTCATGGTGGAAAAAACGCAGAATGTACGGTACGACGAACTTGTCGAAATTGAGCTGGCCTCCGGAGAACGCAGACGGGGCAGGGTTCTGGAAATCACGTCCGACAAGGCACTCGTCCAGGTTTTTGAAGGAACAGACGGCATAGACATCAAGAGCACGAAACTGCTTTTCCTCGGAAAGGTGCTCACCCTTCCCGTCAGCAGGGATATGCTGGGCCGGGTATTCAACGGCCGGGGAGAACCCATAGACGACGGGGCCCCCATCCTTGCCGAGAAGAAGCTCGACATCAACGGAATGCCCATGAATCCCTTCTCCCGGGATTTCCCTTCCGAGTTCATCCAGACGGGCATTTCCACCATCGACGGAATGAACCCCATGGTCCGCGGCCAGAAGCTTCCCATCTTCTCGGGAAGCGGCCTGCCCCACAACAGGATGGCAGCCCAGATTGCCAGGCAGGCGACGGTCATCAGCGGGCACGAGGATTTCGCCGTCGTGTTCGCCGCTATGGGAATCACCTTCGAAGAGGCTTCCTTTTTCATGGAAGACTTCCGTAAAACCGGCGCCATCCAGCGGACCGTCATGTTCGTCAACCTTGCCGACGACCCGGCAATCGAACGGATAACGACCCCCCGTATTGCGCTCACCGCTGCAGAATATCTTGCGTTCGAACATGACATGCACGTCGTGGTCATCCTGACGGACCTCACGAACTACTGTGAAGCCCTCCGGGAAATCTCCGCGGCACGGAAGGAAGTTCCCGGCCGGAGAGGCTACCCCGGCTACCTCTACACAGACCTCGCCACCATGTACGAGAGAGCGGGACGGCTCAAGGGAAAGAACGGCTCCATCACCCAGATTCCCATTCTTACCATGCCTGAGGACGACAAGACTCATCCCATACCGGACCTTACGGGGTACATCACCGAGGGACAGATCATCCTGAGCCGGACGCTTCACAGGAAAGGCATATATCCTCCCGTGGACGTCATGCCCTCTCTTTCACGGCTCAAGGATAAGGGAATAGGGAAAGGCAAGACAAGGGAAGATCACGCCGACCTTATGAACCAGCTTTTCGCCGCCTACGCCAGAGGCAAGGAAGCCAAGGAACTTGCGGTCATTCTCGGTGAGGGAGCTCTCTCTGAGGAGGACAAGGCCTTCGCGAAATTTGCCGATATGTTCGAAGACCAGTACGTCCGCCAGGGTGAATACCAGAACAGGACCTACGAGGAAACCCTTGAGCTCGGCTGGGATCTCCTTACCGTCATCCCGGTGAAGGAACTGAAGCGTGTACGGGATGCCTACATTGAGAAGTACCTCTCGCCGAGGCTGAACAACGGGGAAAGGGCCGAAGCAGTCCCTGGGAAAGTGTAAGGGAGCCGTGTCATGGCCCGGTTGAATGTAAACCCCAACAGGATGGAGCTTTCAAGGCTGAAAAAACGCCTTGTCGTGGCAAAACGGGGTCACAAGCTTCTCAAAGACAAGCAGGACGCCCTTATCAAGGCGTTTCTTGAACGTGCCCGGGAAGGTAAAGTTCTCCGGGAGGAGCTCGAAGGTGAACTTGCGGAGTGCTACAAGAGCTTTCTCCTTGCCCGTGCCCAGACCCTGCCTGCCATGCTCGAACAGGCCCTGATGATCTCCGGCGCGAAATGCAATCTCCAGGTCGGCCGGCAGAATGTCATGAGCGTGCTGGTTCCTGTTTATACGGTGGAGCAGGGGGGATCGCCGGTCAATTACGGTCTCGCCACGTCCCTCGGCAGCCTGGATGTCGCACTTGAGCGGTTCGCCGCTCTCATTCCCCGGCTGATCGCCCTGGCGGCAAAGGAAAAGGCGATCAACCTCATGGCTGTGGAAATTGAAAAGACCCGCCGGAGAGTAAATGCACTGGAGCACGTCCTGATACCGAGTTTCGTGGAAACAATACGCTACATTACGATGAAGCTCGATGAACAGGAACGCTCGACCCTGAGCCGGTTGATGAAAATCAAGGAAATCGTTCGCTCTCACTGACCGGAAAAGCGGGAGGAGGACCTGAAAAAGGTCCTCCTCCCGCTTTTTTTCTTCTCAAACCGGCTTCTGGTAAAGGAACGCTCCTGCCGATTCGAAACCGATCTTCCTGTACTCGAAAATTTGCTCGGTGGACCCCACGAGAAGAAATCCCCCCGGTCTGAGAGCCCTGAAAAATTTGTGATAAAGGGCCGTCTTCGTCTCAGCGGAAAAATAAATGACCACGTTTCTGCAGAGGATAAGGTCCAGATCGTCGGCAAAACTATCCTCTATGAGGTTCAGTCTCTGAAAGGTGACCCTTCCCTTGACTTCCTGCGTCACCGAATAGGTTTCCCCTCCGTCCTGGGTGGAAAAATACCTCGAGACAAGTTCCTGGGGGACGTTGAGGATCTGGCGCTTGAGATAGGTTCCTTTTTTCGCTATGGAAATTGCGCCCTGGTCAATGTCGCTTGCCAGCACCGGAGACTGGGCGGCCAGTTTCGCCTCGAGAGAGAGTATGGCAAGGGAGTAGGGTTCTTCGCCTGTGGCGCATCCCGCGCTCCACAGTTTCAGCTGTTTTTTTCCCCGGGACTGGACCAGCCGGGGTATAATCGTTTCTCGAAGCTCGGTCCACTTGGCAGGGTTGCGGAAAAACTCGGAAACGTTGATCGTGAGGTAGTCGAGAAATTCTCTCAGTTTCTGGTCGTTCTCCCTGATCGTCTTGAAATACAGGCCGTATTCTGCAATGTTCCATCGCTGCATCAGCATGTGGACTCTCCTGTGGATCTGGTTTTTATAAGAGTTCAGGTCGAGTCCCGTGAGTTTTTTGACGTTCGCCTTGAAGATATCGTATTCAGGTGAATCGTAGCTTGTTTTTTCGATCATGGGGGGAATCTCTTCTCCTTTAGATGGTGAAAAATGGTATAGGGGTATTCTATACTAAACTCCCCGTAAGATATACGTCCCGCATCATTTACGGTGGTATAATCTCTGCGGGAGTATTCTAGGTGGCCGCTCCCTTTTGGGAGAGGAAAGTCCGGGCTCCATAGGGCAGGACGCTGGGTAACCCCCAGTTGGTGCAAACCAAAGGAAAGTGCCACAGAAACAAACCGCCCCTTCAGGGCAAGGGTGAAAAGGTGGAGTAAGAGCCCACCGGGTGAAAAGCGATTTTCACGCCAGGCAAACCCCGTCCGGAGCAAGACCGAATAGGGGGGGAAGACGCTGCCCGCCGACCCCCGGGTACGGTCGCGCAAAGGCCGCCGTGAGGCGGTCTTCAGATAAATGGTCACCCTGAGACAGAACCCGGCTTATTGAATGCTCCCTTTTCCCGAATTAAATAGGTCTTTTGGCTCATATTCAGCGTTTTTTTGAGAGCCAAAAGACCTATTTATTTTTCTCTACGAGTGGTAGGGTGGGAGCAAGTGGGGGAAAATGTCGCAAAGTGGGAGGAATTCCCATGCTGGTGGGAACGTACGAACACAAAATCGATTCCAAAGCTCGGATCGTTCTTCCATCGAAGTTCAGGGAAGAGCTTGGCGACAGCGTTGTTTCCACCATCGGCATCGACAGATGCGTTTCCCTCTATTCCCGCTCCAGGTGGGAAAACGTCATGACCAAGCTCCAGGATCTCCCCTTCTCTAAAAGCAAGACCCGCGGACTCCTCAGGGTGATGCTCGCAAGCGCTCATGAACTGCCTGTTGACACGGCAGGAAGGGTTCTCCTTCCTCCCGTTCTTCGTCAGCATGGGGATCTTTCCCAGGATGTCGTTTTTGTCGGAGTGAACGATCATGTGGAGCTTTGGGACCGCGACAGGTGGAACGAATACCGGGAAGAGATGGTCGGGGAACTATCAGAAATAGCCGAGGGAGTTGAAGGATTTTGACGGAACATATCCCCGTTCTCCTTGCTGAAATCCTTTCTTTTTTACAATCCCGCCCGAAGGTCGGGAAAGTACTCGACTGCACTCTTGGGCTCGGAGGATATTCAGAGGCCGTCCTCGAAGCGTTTCCCAAAGTTCAGGTGTGGGGGCTCGACCAGGACGATGAAGCCATACGAATCGCCACTGACAGGCTCGGGGCTTTCGATAACAGGTTTCATCCGATTCACGGAAATTTTGCTGAAGCAGCTGAGTTGGCAGGAAATGCCGCTCCTTTCGACGCAATTCTTTTCGACCTCGGAGTGTCCAATCTCCAGATTACGGAAGGGTACCGGGGATTTTCTTTTCAGGCGGACGGACCTCTCGACATGAGGATGAACAGGAGATCCGCCCTGACGGCTGAATCTATTGTGAACAACTGGACTGAAAAGGAACTTTCCGACATTTTCTGGAAGTACGGCGAGGAACGCTATTCCAGGCAGATTGCCAGGGGGATTCTCCGGTACAGAGAAAACACCGGAAAGATAGAAACCACGGGAAACCTTGTGGCGGTTATCCGGGAAACCCTTCCGGCGCCGGTACAGAGAAAAATGGGTGGACATCCCGCACGGAAAATATTCCAGGCGCTCCGGATCGCCGTCAATGACGAACTCACAGCCCTGGAGCAGGGCCTGTCGGGAGCCTTTGAACTGGTCAGCCCCGGTGCAGCAGTTGCTGTAGTAAGTTATCACTCTCTTGAAGACCGTATTGTAAAACAGTATTTTCGGGAAATGCAAAAAGAAGGCCGTGGAACCATCACGACGAAGCGTCCTCTTATTCCTTCAGACGGGGAAATTGAAAGAAATTACAAGGCCAGAAGCGCAAAACTGCGGCTTTTCGTCGTCACCGAGCCGGGAAAGGAGGCAAAAAAGAAATGGTGAGTCAGAGAGAATGTCAGCCAATGGCGGTTTCTTCCCTGAGAAAATTTTGTCCTTATCTTATTTTTTCAGCCCTCGTCGTTTTCGGGTCTTTCATGGGACTCGGAGTGCTTCGCCTGTACAGCTTTCGCCTGGAATGCAGGCTCAATAACATCAATACCCAGATCGAGTCCTTTCAGGCACAGCAGATATCCCTGAAGCAGAGCCTGTCGGCTCTTCTTTCTCCGGGAAGGGTTTATGGCTATTCAAAAAATCAGCTTGGCATGACCTACGCTTCCAATGTCAGGACTCTGCGCCTGGAAGGCCCTCTTCTTGCGGGTTCCGGGCCCGCCGGAAACATGGGAGGAGAGGCCGCACAGAAGGAATCGGAAGGCTGGTTCTACTTTTTCCTGGAAAAAGCGATGGCGGGAGAATAATCACCTTGTGACACACCTCGGAGGGACTTGGCATGTTAAAACGCTTTGGGGGTTCCCCCTGGTTTCTCGTTTTTCTGTTTTTTGCCGTTCTTTTCTGGAGAGTAGCTTCCCTCCAGCTTTTTCCTGATCCCCGCGTGGAGAAGCAGTCACGGCGGCAATACTGGAGCCGTGTTCCGGTAAGCACCAACAGGGGTTTCATTTATGACGCCAACGGAAATGCCCTTGCCCTCTCAATCCCGTCTTCCAGCTTCTTTCTTGATCCCGCTTTCTGGAATCCCTCGGACGGACCGAAGCTCCGGGGTATTCTTCCTGAAAGTATCGTTGCCACCATCTCATCCCAAATGCCCGGACGATTTTTCTGGCTTGCGAGAAAAATCGACGAGGGAACGGCGGAAAAAATACGCGCACTGGACCTCAAAGGCATATATGAAATCAGCGAGAAGAAGCGTCTGTATCCCAACAAATCCCTTCTCTCCCATGTCCTCGGTTTCTGCGATGTGGACGACAAGGGGCTTGCCGGCATTGAACTGATGTGGGACAAGATCCTTTTCTCCCCTCCGGGCATGAAAGTTCTTGCCAGGGAATCGTCCGGGAGAACTCTGGATATCAGCCGACACTCAAACGACGGGCTCTCCTCCGGGCCGGGATCGGTCAGTCTGTCAGTGGATTCGAGAATCCAGTTCATCGTGGAAAAGCGACTGGATGAAGGCATTGCCGAACACGGAGCCAAGTGGGGCAGCATCGTCTGCATCGCCCCTGACACCGGAGCCGTCGTTGCAATGGCCAGCTGGCCCTCCTTCGACCCAAACGTGAGGGAAAACCTGACAAACATGAAGAGGATAGCCAACAATTCCACGGGGCGCACCTACGAGCCCGGATCAACATTCAAGCCCATAGTCCTTGGCATTGCCATGGAAAAAGGGTCTGTCGGAGGTTCAGAAACTTTTAACTGCCCTTACAGGATTAAGGTTGCGGACGGACACATTTCGGAAGCAAGCAACAGAAGTTTCGGGCGGCTCTCCGTTCCAGAAATTCTCATAAAGTCTTCGAATACGGGCATGGCGCAGATCGGCATGCGGGTCAAACCCTTCGACATGTACCACGGAGTCCGGGAGTGGGGATTCAGCAAACCTCCAGGAATCGAACTGAACGGTGTCGAAGACGGACTTCTCGCCACTCCGGAACAGTGGAGAGGAGTCGTTCCTTCGAATATCTCCATCGGCCAGGGACTTGCAGTCACTCCCCTCCATCTTGCAAATGCCATGGCGGCAATAGCCAACGGCGGATTTCTTCTCCGCCCCTATATTGTCTCCGAGGTCCGCGATGCCTCAGGACAAGTGATCTATAAGGGCGAACGCACGCTTGTCCGGGAAGTGCTCTCTCCGAGAACTGCCTCGTGGCTGTCGTCCGTTATGAAGGAATCGGTGAAAAACGGAACCGGAAAGCTGGCAGGGCTTCCTTACGTTTCCATAGCGGGAAAAACGGGAACAGCCCAGGTGGCAGAAAAAGGAGAATACAAAAAAGGGAAATGGGTTTCCTCATTTGCCGGCTTCTGGCCTGCGGAAAAACCCGACTATGTCATGCTTGTGGTTATCGGTGAACCGTCAAAGGGAAAATACTACGGCGGCGATGTCGCAGCTCCTGTATTCCGCCGGATAGTGGAGGACATGTTCCAGACCGGTCTTTTTGCCAACAACAGGCGGGGAGGGTAGTCATATGCCGTTCTTGACCGAGGTTCTGGATGAATTCGTAAATAAATATGGTTCGTCACCGATTGTCCGGAATTGTCCGGAAAATCCGCCTCTTCTGGAACAGGTCACGGGAGACAGCAGGGAAGTCGCTCCCGGCTCCGCATTCTGCTGCGTCAGGGGTGAAAGGAGGGACGGGCTGGATTTCGCGGCTGCCGCTGTGGAAAAGGGGGCCTGCGTTCTTCTGACGGACAGGGAAATTCCTCTCCCCGTTCCCCAGCTGCTGACGAGCGATGTCCGCCGGGATATGGGCAGGCTCGCGTCCATCGTCTATGGCTGTCCCTCTTTAAAGATGAAAATGTTCGCCGTTACCGGAACCAACGGAAAAAGCACCACCACCTGGATGATCAGGCATATCCTTCAGTCCGCGGGAATACGGACAGGCCTCTTCGGAACCATTGTCTACAATGACGGAGCGGTTGAAAGGGACGCAGGGAGAACGACCCCGGAAAGCTACGAACTCCAGCGCTCCCTGGCGTCCATGGTGACGAACGGTTGCGGGGCCTGCGTCATGGAGGCGTCATCCCATGGTCTGTCCCTCGGTCGACTTGAAGGCTGCTCCTTCGACGGTGCCGTCTTTACGAATCTCAGCGAGGAACACCTGGATTACCACAAAACGCTGGAGGAGTATTTTCAGGCAAAAACCCGCCTTTTTTCAATGTATATGAAAGACGGCTGGCGCGGGGCCTCCAACAGGGATGACCCCCACGGCAGAATGCTTCTCTCCGCTTTTCCAGGAAATCTCACTCCTTTCGGCCTTGGAGAGAACGTCGCCGAAGGGTTCATGGGCAGTCTTCTATCCGCATCACCTTCAGGAAATGAATTTTCCGTCCGCCTGCCGGGCAGGAAGGAAGAACTGCAGGTTTTCCTTCCTCTTCCGGGCCGGTTCAATGTGTATAATGCACTGGGTTCTATAGCTCTTCTTCACTCTTTTGTGGAGGATACCAAAAAAATAGCCTCCGCGCTCAAAACCATGCCCCAGGTTCCTGGAAGGCTTGAGCGGTATTATCTTTCCAGCGGGGTTTGCGTGATCATTGACTTCGCCCATACGCCTACAGCCCTGGGGAATGTTCTTTCGGAACTCCGGCACATGTGTTCCGGAAAACTGTGCGCCGTTTTCGGCCACGGGGGAGAGCGATTCCAGCCGAACCGCCATTCTCTCGGCCTCACCGCCGCCCGCTTCTGCGACAAAATCATCGTCACCATGGACAATCCGAGGAGCGAGGACCCGGGCAAAATTGCGGACCAGATTTGCGAAGGCGTCCATGCTTCCGATAGGAGGCCTGAAACGGAAATAGTCCTCGACAGGAAGGCGGCGGTCAGAAAAGCTCTTGACGGTGCACGGGAGGGAGATGTCGTTGCCGTCACAGGAAAGGGGCCGGAGAAATATCTTGTCATCGGAAATCAGACTATCCCCTATTCCGACAGGGAGACTGTCCTTGACTGGGCACAGGAAAGAGGCTTGACATGGAAATGAACACGTTCTCTTTTATCGCTGATCTCGCAGGTTCCGAACTTCGCGGTCCCGACGGCACCTTTTCCGGCAGGCTCCTTGCCGACAGCAGACTGGTCCGGAAAGGGGACGTCTTTGTGGCATTCCGGGGTGAAAACACGGACGGCCACGCTTTTATACATGATGCCATCGCGCACGGGGCATCCCTGATCATTTGTGAGAATGACCGGGACATCCCTTCTTCAGTCCCCTCGGTAAAGGTCAGCGACACGTACAAAGCTCTTCCTGCCATGGCGGAAAAACGTCTTGCCCTTCAGGGAAAAAAACTGCACGTCATAGCAATTACCGGAAGCGTCGGCAAAACAACCACAAGAGACTATCTTGTCAGGTGTCTGAAGACCTCTTTCAGGGTCCATTCGGCGGAACACAGCTACAATACCCTCATCGGGTGCTCCATGACCATTCTTTCCCTTCCGGAGGACGCCGAGGTCCTCGTGCTCGAAATGGGCACCAACCACCCGGGAGAAATAGCGGAAATGGTCCGCTTCTTTCCCCCGACCATTTCTGTGATCACGGAAGTGGCCCCGGCTCACCTTGAGGGTTTCGGATCAGTGGAGGGAGTACTCGAGGCAAAGATGGAGATCGCAGAATCGCCTTCTCTTACGTCCTTTTTCTTCAACGGGGACAATCCCCTCCTGGCAAGGGCAGCATCACGGATCCCGGCAGGAATTGCCAGGCTTTCCGCAGGAACGGGGGAGTGCGACTACCGCATTCTCAGTCCGGATTTCAGCATCGAAAAGGGAGTTCCTGAACTGTCCTTTTCCCTTGCGATCCCCGGGGATGTCATCGCTGTAAGAGCCCGGGCTTTCGGGAAACACGCAGCCTATCCGCTGGCATTTGCCGTGGGGATAAGCACTTTCCTCGGTGTTCCCGGGAAGACGGCCGCTGCTGCCCTCGAAGAGGCCCATTCCCTTGAAGGCAGGGGGCTCATCAGAACCCTCGATTCAGGAGCCTGCCTCATCGACGATTCCTATAATGCAAATCCTGCTTCCATGTCGGCCGTGCTGCGGGCGGCAGGTGAAATCAGAAAGCACCGGAAGTTTGCGGTCGTCGGTGAAATGCTTGAACTCGGGGAGCGAGGCGATGATTTTCACATAAATCTGCTTCCCCTTCTCCGTTCCTTTGACACTGTCTGGCTTGTGGGAAAAACCTGGGAACGGCTTGCACCTTTCGCCGGACATGAAGAAGCCGACCTTGTACTCTGGACCGGCAGTCTCCGTATGCTGGGAGAGCACCTCGTGAAGGTACTGGCGGAAGGCGACACAATCGTAATCAAGGGATCGCATGGCAACCGGCTTGACCGGCTTGTGGAAATTCTTTGCGGAGAGGGCTCATCATGAAGTTTATTTTCATCTTTTCAGTCGTCATGATTCTTGAAATTTTTCTCCAGTCCAGGTGGATTCGTATTCTGAACCGCCGGCAGGTCACCCTCGCCCAGAAGGCGTACGGCATCCAGAGCCACATGGAAACCAAGTCAGCCACCCCTTCCATGGGAGGTATCGTGTTCATCGGCGCAGCCCTTGCATCCATCCCCCTGGCCGGAGGGTTTGCGGACACTCTTCCGGGAGAACTGGCCCTTTTCTGGTTTTTCCCCATTCTTTCCGCTGCGGTGGGATTTGCGGACGACTGGATCAAATTCAGCAAAAAGTCGAGTGAAGGATTTCCGAGCCTGTTCAAGCTTGCCGTCCAGATTCTCATCGTTCTCCCCTGGGTGTTATGGATTGCCCTTTCCAGGGGGATAAATATCTGGCCGGGAATCAGTCTTTCCCCCTGGCTTGCCGTTCCCCTCGCGGCCTTCCTTGCCATAGGGATGCTCAATGCAGTCAATGTGACCGACGGTCTTGACGGCCTTGCAGCCGGAGCATGCGTCATCTCCATGGCGGGAGCGCTTCTCTGGCTTCCGCTCAGAGGATCAGCATTTTACGGCGCCGTCACCGGACTCGCCCTCTGCGCCGCTTTCCTCTGGCACAATGCCTATCCGGCGAAAGTTTTCATGGGGGATGTGGGATCCCACTTCATCGCCGGCCTTATCGTCAGCACGGCCATACACGGCGACTGCCTTGTCGCCCTCATCCCACTCGGATTTCTCTACGGGCTTGAGATCCTCTCTGTCTGCGCGCAGCTGACGGCGATTTACGGATTCAAAAAAAAGATTTTCCTCATGAGCCCCGTGCACCATCATTTTGAACTGCTGGGCTGGAGAGAAAACCATATCGTCACGAGGTTCTGGCTGGTTCACGGATCCGGGCTGGCCATCACGGCGGTCCTTTTTTCGTCATTTTTCGGGAACTGACGTTCCCAGATCTTTCGAGGTGGATAGCCATGGGATCGGCGAATGATCTTCAGGGAAAAAGAATCACCGTCATAGGATCAGGAGTCAGCGGCAAAGGGTTGGCCTCTCTTGCAGCCGGACTGGGGGCGTCGGTTTTCGTCACAGAGAGAAAGCATCTGGATGAAGATGCCCGGGCAATTTTCAGGGAAAAGGGCATCGAATGGGAAGAAAACGGCCATTCAGGCCGGGCCTGTGATGCCGACCTTGTCGTGGCAGGTTCCGGCATTCCTCCTTCAGCTCCCGTGATCGTCGAAGCCAGGAAAAGGGGAATTCCGGTTACGGGAGAACTTGACTTTCTTGCCCCGTTTCTTCGGGGACGGATTATCGGTGTTACGGGAAGCAACGGAAAAAGCACCACCACAGCTCTCCTCGGTCATATGCTCACCAGGAAAGGATATTCGGTTTCCGTCACCGGAAACATCGGGACCTCCCTCGCAGACTCAGCCCTCCGGAACTGGGATTTTCTCGTGGTGGAGCTGAGCAGTTTCCAGCTTTACTGGAATTCCTGCCTGTCCTGCAGTGTGGCGGTCGTGACCAACCTTGCTCCGGACCATATTGACTGGCATGGAAGCTACGAGGAGTATGTCCGGTCAAAGGCCAGGATAATCACCACCCAGGGAGAGGGCGGGGTGGCGGTCATCCAGGAGAGAGACCGGACTGCTCTTGGTTCGGACCTTGCTGATGAACGTTTCGTGTGCTTCTCGTGGAAAAACGACTTTTCCGGCCGGTGCGAAAAGGCAATCCTTGCCGACGAAAAGAGCCGGTCCGTGTATTTCCGAAACGGGAATGACGAAGAGAGACTTTTCGGGTTTGATGATCTGCCTCTCATCGGAAGGCACAACATCGAAAACGGTTCCATGGCGGCTGGTGTTCTTCACCTCCTCGGAGAGAAAAACGGAATACCTTCCCTTTTCCCTGGATTCGGCGGACTGCCCCACAGATGCGAAAAGGTCGCCGAAATCGACGGCATACTCTACATAGACGACTCCAAGGGAACCAACGTGGCCTCCACCTGCACCGCACTGACCTCCATTGACGGGCCGAAAGCAATCATCCTCGGGGGGCAGGGAAAAGGCGAGGATTACGCCCCCCTGGCTGAAACGGTCCGAAATGAGGCGGTCGCAGCCGTGGTGATGGGTGAGGAGCGGGACAAAATAACGGCGGCGCTCCGGCAGGCCGGGTATGAGCAAATTTTTGAAGCGGAGGGAATGGAAGATGCCGTGAAAACGGCCGCCTCAGCCCTGCCGGGAAAAGGCGTGGTTCTTCTTTCTCCTGCATGCACCAGCTGGGACATGTACCCGAACTACAAAAAAAGAGGAGAACATTTCAAGAGCATCGTTCTTTCCCTGGAGAAACGGCCATGATGGAAGAAACGGCACTTATGAGGAAATCACCTGCACGGCGCCCGCAGGTGGATCCCTTTCTCTGGATCATCCCCCTGGTCCTGGCCATTTTCGGGATACTGATGATCTTTTCCCTGACATCCCATACGTCCCTGGAAGAGTACGGTTCCCCCTTCACCCTCGGGATGAAGCAGGTGGAATGGCTCCTTGTCGGTATCACAGGCATGCTGGTGATGTACATGATTCCCCTGTCTTTCTGGAAAAAACACAGTGGTGTCATCTGGCTTCTTTCTCTCTTCCTTCTCGTTCTCACCCTCATCCCCGGGATAGGCATCAAGGCCGGCGGCGCAAGGCGATGGATAGGCTTTGCCGGGCTCCGGTTCCAGCCGATTGAATTCCTCAACCTGGCCCTTGCCGTCCATCTTTCGAGGCTCCTGAACACGTCCGAAAAAAGGGGACTGTCGGTGTTTGTCTCAATAACGGTACCGGTTCTCTTTCTTTCGGTTATACCCCTTCTTTTCCAGCCGAATATGGGCGGAACAATCCTTATCTTCGCCCTTTCCATGGCAATTCATGTCCAGTGCAGAGGATGGAGCTGGCCTTTCATCGCCGGCGCTGCGGGGTTTCCTTTTTTCTTTATGTTCATCATCAGGGAAGGCTACCGCCTCAGAAGGTACATTGCCTTTCTTGATCCCTGGGAACAGCCCATGGACAGTGGTTTCCAGGTTATCCAGGGTCTCGTTGCCTTTTCCAACGGGGGCCTCTTCGGTGTAGGTGTGGGAAAGGGACTGCAGAAATTGAATTACCTTCCCGCCGCACACACTGACTACATTTTCGCCACCGTGGGAGAGGAATTCGGCTTTATCGGCACTTTTTTCATACTTTTCTTCTTCCTGATGTGGACAATGCGGGCCTGTTCCGTCTACAAAAACGCCGAAGGGTTCCGGGCAACCCTTATCTGGGCTCTAACGGTCTCTGTACTTATTCCGCTGTTCATCAACCTCGGAGGAGTGCTCAAGCTGATGCCCCTTACGGGGATACCTCTTCCCTTCATCAGCTACGGAGGAAGCTCCCTTCTCTTTATGTGGGTGAAAATAGGCATCCTTATGAGGGTCTGCAGGGAGGTGTCCCTGCCATGACAAAATTATGCCTTGTCGCCGGAGGAACGGGGGGACACATCTTCCCCGCCCTGGCTTTTTCGGAATGGCTCCTGGCCTCCGGGACCGATGTGACTCTTTCCTTCGTCTGCGGGTCCCGGCCCCTGGAAAAGGAAATATACGCATCACGGGGGATCGTTCCGCTGCGCCTCCCTCTTTCAGGTTCTCCCTTCGGCGTCCCGGGCATCGGCTCCCGTATCTTCAGGTGGAAGGAAACCCTTTCATCGTTCTTTGTCTTCAGAGATTTTTTACGAAAGGAGGAATGCGATTGCTGTCTTCTTTTCGGCGGATACATCTCCTTTGTGCCGCTTCTCGCATGCCATCTTGGAGGAATCCCCCTCATCATGCATGAGCAGAATGCCGTGGCAGGGAAAGTAACCCGCCTCGCCTTCCGGCTTAAGAAGAGAATTGCCTCCGGCTGGAATGAATGCCTTCCCTTCGCTGCCGGTACTTTCACACCCACGGGAGTTCCCGTACGATCCTTTTCTCCCCGGGATCCGAAGGAATCGTGGTCAAGGCTCGGCACAGGACGGGATTTTCCGGAAAACCAAATAATCGGAGTTCTGGGCGGTTCACTTATGAGCGAACGGCTGATACAATTATTGAGTTGTGTGATAAGAGATGAGGTATTACAAAAATGTACCTTTCTTTTTCTTGGAGCATCGCAGCAGGTTCAATCCGGTCTTTTTTCCGGGGATCACCCGGAAAACGTACTTTTTGTTGAGAAACAGTGGGACATGACCGATTTTTTCTCCGTCATTGACGGAGCCGTAGCTCGGGGAGGGGCATCGACGCTTTCCGAGCTGATGCTTTGGGGAATACCTGCAGTTGTTGTTCCCTGGAAACAGGCTGCCGATAACCACCAGGAAAAAAATGCCGAATGTTTTGAAAGGCTTGCCTCCGGAGAAATCTGGAGAGAAGACGAACCTCTGGAATTCTTGAAAGAAAAGATACTGCACGTCCTTCGAAAGGCACAAAACGTCAGGAAAGAATTTTCGGAGGGAGATGAGTCTGAACGTTTATGGCGGCTGATCTCGTCCAGTATTGGAAGGGAGATTACGAATTTTGGATAATTACATTGCAAGCTTGAAGGGTATACGCCGGATTCATCTTATGGGCATCGGCGGCGCAGGGATGAGCGGACTTGCTCTTCTTCTCGCCGAACTTGGCTACGAGGTGAGCGGCTGCGACATGAGCCACACATCCTATGTCGACAAGGTTCTCAAAGAAGAAATCGCGGTTGTTCTCGGCCACGGAAAGGCCCACATGGATAAATTCCTTCCGGAGCTTCTTGTGTACAGCAGTGCCATCCCCGAGGAAAACGAAGAGATCGCCGCGGCAAAGGAACGAGGAATCGCCGTGGCGAAAAGAGGAGAGGTCCTGAGCTGGATTTTCGATTCCCGGTTCGGCATAGGGGTTGCAGGAACCCACGGCAAGACGACCACCTCCTCCATGATAGCCCTCATCCTGGAACAGGCTGGTCTTCATCCGACTCTCGCCATCGGCGGAGAGCTCTGCGACATCGGCGTAAATGCGAAGCTCGGAGACGGCCCCTACATGGTCGCCGAACTCGACGAGAGCGACGGCTCCTTCGAAAAATTCCATCCCAACATTGCCGTAGTCACCAACGCCGACTGGGACCACGTCAATCATTACCCCACCTTTGAAAGTGTTCTCGAGGCCTTCGGCCGCTTTACATCCAACCCCAAGGACGGCGGGCTTCTTGTACTCTGCGGAGAAGACGCGGGTTTAGGGAAAATCATGGCGTCCGGGCCACTTCCAAGGGAAGCGGTCACCTACGGATGGGGGATGGGATGGACCTGGGGAGCATTCAACGTCAGGCACAACCACGGCGGGGGAGCCAGTTTCTCCATTGCTCACAGGGGTGTTCACATCGACGACATGGAACTCTCCGTTTCGGGAGATCACAATATTCTCAATGCCCTGGCCGCCTGTGCGGTTGCCCACACTCTGGGAATTCCCTTCACCATGATCAGGAAAACCCTGAAGGAATTCAAGGGAGCGAAAAGACGCCTTCAGCATCTGGGACAGATCAACGGCGTTGAAGTGTATGACGATTATGGGCATCATCCAAGGGAAATCGCGGCAACCCTGAGTGCCATCGGCAGAATGTTCCCGGAAAAACGGCTTCTTGTGGCCTTCCAGCCCCACCGGTTTACCAGAACGCAGGCCCTGTACAGGGATTTCGCCTCCGTTCTCTCCACGGCGGACACGGTATTCCTGCTCCCCGTCTACCAGGCGGACGAGGAGCCGATTGAAGGTGTTTCCTCCGCCCTTATCAATACTATTTTGAACGAAAAGGGATACTTGAAGAGCGTTATGTGCGGCTCCCTTGAGGAAGCTGCCTTCGAGCTCGAAAAACAGTGCCTGCCCGGTGACATCATACTGACCATCGGAGCCGGAGATATTTCTAACGTCGGCGAAATGTTCATGGAGAAGGCAAGAGCGGAGGTCGTCCACGCCTGATCGGCATGCAGAGCGCCTCCGGAAGGCTGTCTTTTTCTCCTCTGCCGGGATAGCGATTTCATGGGAAAATTTCTTTTTATCCTTCTTTTGTGTTCCCTGCTCCTCGGCGCAGCCCTCTCCTACGAGGAATATATTCAGTTTCTGAGCCTTGACAGTGTCTCGGTTCAGACAGGAGATACCGAGGCGGAGGTGTTGTTCTGGAAAAATCTGGGGCCCTGGGAACTTCGATACTGGCCGGTGTTTTTCTTCAGATCCGCCGACCTGAAGAAAAAAATCGAATCTGAAGCTCCTCTGGTATTTTCTCTGCGCAGAGAGAATGTATCGGATTTCTTTATCGAAATCGAACCTTTACAGCCCTGGCTCAGGCTCCGGTGGAAGGAGAAAGATTTTTTTCTTACCCGTGACGGGCGCATCTGGGAAACCGGTCATCCCCTGAATAAAAAGTTCTCGGGAATCAGGCCGCCTACCATGCCTCCCTTTCTTCTTTCGGAGGCCCTTCCTTCTCCGGCGGGCATTTCGGGAGAGGGAATCGTGGTGACCTCAACCGTTCTTCCCGTCGCTTTCTTTGCCGAATGGGTCAGCGGTCTTGAAACAAGCGGCTGGATGCCTCATACTCGTGAAGTGGAAATTTCCAGAAGAGAAGGAAACTACCTTCTCCGTCTGAATCTGAATATCAGGGACAGGACCGTGCGGATCCTCATTCGGGGCGACCAGGCACGGTGGAAAGAAATATCCTCCGCCGTCTCGCAGATTCTTCACCAGTTACAATTTTCTGGTGGAGACCTTATAATAGATACCACTTACACTGACAGAATCATTGTCCGTAATGTGGCCGGCGGCGGTCAGGAAGGGAGCGGGAGATAAGTGTACAAAGAGCCGGAAATTCTCGTCGGGCTGGATCTCGGCACGAGCAAAATCGCCGTTGTTGTGGCGGAAAGAGATTCCCGTTTCCAGGAAGCTCAGATAATCGGTGTCGGGTTCGCTCCGTCCCAGGGAATACGAAAAGGCCTGATCATTAACCTGGAGCAGGCGGTCCGCTCTGTACGCCAAGCGGTAAAGGACGCGGAAAACATGGTGGGCTTCGAAATTTCGGAAGCCACAGTCTCGTTCAGCGGCATTGACGTGGCCTCCGTGACATCCCGGGGTATGATCTCCCTGGGCAGAACTCCCCGCCAGGTATCCATATCGGACGTGGAAAGAGTCATCGAAGCCGCCCAGAGCGAACTTTCCATTCCTTCAAACAGGGTTACCCTTCATACCATTCCGGTAAAATATTCCATTGACGGCAACTCCGGAATTGACGACCCTCTCGGCATGACGGGCATACGTCTTGAAATGGAACTGCAGTCGGTAATAATCCCCACCACGGTGGTCCAGAATATCATCAATTGCGTCGAGACCGCCGGAGTGGAGGTCAACGGGCTGGTCATCAAATCTCTTGCCAGTGCCCTCGGCGCACTGACCGACGAAGAAACGAGGGCTGGGGTCATTTCCCTCTGCATCGGCGGCGGGACCACGGGTGTGGCACTCTACACCGACGGCCGTCCCGTAAAATTGTCCATCATTCCCATCGGCGGGGATCACATAACCAACGACCTGGCCTACGTGATGAAGATTCCCATCAGCAAGGCGGAGGAGATCAAGAAAATGGTGTCTCTCTCCCCCGATGACGACGAAGAACAGGAACTGGACGTCGATGTGAGGGGAAGAACGAAAACCTTCAACGTTCATGAAGCTTCCGAAGTGGTAAACTGCAGGCTGGAGGAACTTTTCGGAGAACATGTCCGCCACCAGCTTTCTGAGTACACGCTGCATATGTTCCCCGCAGGCATCGTTCTTTCGGGGGGCGTTGCCAAGACGCCGGGTATCGAACTTTTCGCCTCCGAGCTTCTGAACCTTCCCGTCCGGATTGCCGAGCCCCTTGACATGTACCAGATGCCTCCGGGAAGAAATGACTGCGAATACACTACCGCCGCGGGAATCGTGCGGTATATGACCAGCAAGGAAAGAAATCCGTACCGTTTCATCGAGACCCCCGTGTCCCAGCTCCGCTCAGGTTCGGCCATAATCTCTCCTGGGCTTTCAGGCACAAAACCTCCCAGGAAACAGGGCAGTTCCCAGGGAGAAGGATTTCGTGGTCTCATGGAATACCTGAAAAAATCCGTCAAGGAGCTTTTCTAGAGCCGCATTCCGCAATTGGGGAGGATAAGAAAATGGAGCACGTATTTCAGGTTAATGACACTCCGAGGCCCCACCGGGAGGAAATCAAGGTCATCGGCGTCGGCGGCGGAGGCGGAAACGCCCTGAATCATATCATCAGGAGCGGAGTGTCAGGAGTCCACTTTATCACCGCCAATACGGACGTGGGAGCTCTTCAGCTCTCCCAGGCCACGACGAAGATAACTCTCGGAGAAAAGCTGACCAAGGGACTGGGAGCCGGCTCCGACCCCGAAGTGGGCATGAACAGCGCAAAGGAATCTATTGACAAGATACGGGAAGTGGTCACGGGAGCCGACATGGTCTTTCTCACCGCAGGCATGGGTGGTGGAACGGGAACGGGAGCATCGCCCATCATCGCAGAAGTTGCCAAGGAAGCGGGGGCCCTTGTTGTGGCTGTTGTCACCTTTCCGTTCTCCTTTGAGATGAACCGGCGCAGAAAACAAGCCATGACCGGTATCGCTACCCTCAAGGAAAAAGTGGACGCCCTTCTCGTGGTCGAGAACGACCGCCTTCTTGAACTGACCGACGAAAAAACAAAACATGCAGACGCCTACCGTCTCGCGGACGAAGTCCTCCGCCAGGCAGTTCAGGGAGTGACAGACCTCATTCTGAAACCCAGCCTGATAAACGTGGACTTTGCCGACGTGAGAACAGTGATGCAGAACGCCGGGTCCGCTATCATGGGAATCGGCTCGGGAGAAGGGGAGAACCGGGCGGAGGCTGCGGCAAAGACGGCAATCAAGTCGCCCCTCATGTCCATTCCCATGAAGGGCGCCAAGGGGATTCTCTTTAATATTACGGGAGGGTCGGATCTCGGGATTCACGAAATCCGAAAAGCCGCACAGATCATCACTGAAACTGCGGATGAAGACGCCATCGTCATTTGGGGTCACACGGTCTCCGAGGAAATGTCCGACAAAATACAGATAACAGTTATCGCCACAGGTTTTTCCTCGGAAAAGGAAAAAAAGACTGTCACCAATTTTCCCAAGGCAGCCCCGAAGACGAAAACGGCCGGAGTTGTTCTCGAGGAAACTGAAGTGCTCCCGGCCCAGGATGAAGACCTGTTTACCATGAGCGGAGTGCCGAAGAACCCTTACGACATTCCTTCCATTCTCCGCAAAAGCCAGAAGAACGGGAAATAACCGCGTTTCCTGTACAATCCTTTCAATAGATTCCTCTGACCGGAATATCCTGTTCGGTCAAACGTGCTGAAGGCAGGAGTCTTGAAAAGGATTCCTGCCTTTTGTTGCGGAGTTGTTGTTTTCGGGAACAGAAGGAGTTCCGGCTAATTCTGTTCCAGCCGCTCTACAGGCAAAGGAGGGATTTGAATGTCCACGAGAGAGAGCAGAAGACTCAAGGAAAAACGCTCCATGATTCCTTTCGGGGATATCATGCTCCCGGTCATCGGCCTGGTGGCTGTCGGGCTTCTGATAGTAGGAGTGAAGCTTTTTTTCCTGTCGGGACCGAAAAACCCCGGGTATTCACCCATTTCTCCCACGGTTCCGGCAGCGTCGCGGCAGGAAACACCACAACCAGCACCTGTGAGCAGTAAGCCGGCAGCGCCTTCCCGGCCTCCTGTCCCTGACAATCACGCCGTCCTCGCAGCTCCTGTAGGGGCCAGCCAGCCTGTCACCGTCGTTTCGTCTCCTTCGGGAACGAAAAGTTCCCCGGTGGCTTCACCACCTGCGGCCCAGCCAGGGCAGAAGACTCCTGCCCCCTCTCCGTCCAAACCTGCCGCCAGGCAGCCCGCACCTCCAAGCCCCCCACCTTCGGCTGCCAACAGCAGATGGGGTGTCCAGATCGGCTCATTCACAGCCAGGGATGGTGCGGAAACAGTCAGGCAGCAGGCCGCCAGGGCGGGCTTTTCTTCTGTCATCACGTCGGCTCTGGTCAATGGAAAAACTTACTTCAGGGTTACTGTACCTGCTGGAAACGACAGGCAGCAGGCGGACAACCTGGCCGAGAAACTGACAAAAGCCGGATTTCCGGTCTTCGTCGTCGGCATGCGCTGACCTGATCGTCCAAGGATCTTACTCCATCGTGGCCGGTTTCGTCGAAACCCTCACCCCCAGAGAAAAAGCTCTCGCGCATGTCTCGGACGTCCTTCGTTTTCCATGGCGGGGGATGGAACTCTCAGTCCCTGCTGAATCCTGTTCCGGTCGGATTCTACGGCCTGTGACCGCCGGCGAGAACTTCCCCCCCTTCCCGAGAAGCACCAGGGACGGGTATGCAGCAGCCAGCGCCGACTGCATCGGTGCAACTCCCGGCAGTCCTGCCTTCCTGACTCTAGCGGGAGAAGTCCCCATGGGCTCCGCTCCTTCCTTTTCAATCCGCCGCGGAGAGTGCGCCCTTATCCATACCGGAGGTATTCTGCCCGACGGGGCGGATGCCGTTGTGATGGCGGAGGATACGGAAAGCGCGGGAAACTGGATAGAAGTGAAAAAGGCCGTTCAGAAGGCAGAAAATACTGTCCAGCCGGGTGAAGAATTTTCCGTGGGAGATATCCTTCTGAAGGCCGGGCAGAAGATCGGTTTCAGAACTGCCGGGCTTCTTGCGATGGCAGGTATCAGGGAGACTGCCGCGGCAAGCCTGACGGTGGGCATAATCAGTACGGGGGATGAAATTGCGCCCCCCGGCACGGTCCTGTTGCCTGTGGGCAAGGTAAGGGATGTCAACGCCTCCATGCTTTCGGCCCTCCTCACCGGAGAAGGCTATTCAGTGAAGAATTACGGAATAGCGGAAGACACGAGAGAGTCTCTCGCCTCCTTCCTCCGGGAAGCGCTCCGTGAATGCAGCGTTGTTGCGATAAGCGGAGGATCGTCGGTCAGCATGAGAGACCACTGTTCCTCCATACTCGAAGACCTCCCCCCCCCGGGACTCCTGGTGAGGGGAATTCTCATGTCCCCCGGCAAACCGACCCTGATCGCAGGCACGAAGGAGGAGAACAAACTCGTCCTTGGCCTTCCGGGGCATCCTTTTTCGTGTTTCATTTCGGCCTACACAGTCCTTCTCCCTCTTCTGAACGGTCTTCTCTGGGGAGAACCGGCAGGGCCGTGGAAACAGGTCCGCGTACCGGTGCAGGAACCAGTATTCGGCCACACAGGCATCGAAGAATTTATCCCCTGCGTTCTGAGAAACGGCAGAGCCTTCCCCTTTCCCGTCAAATCCTCCTTTTCGAAAGCTCTGGCAGAGGCGGACGGGCTGTTCAGGCTTTCCGCATCCCATGAAACCATCAGGCAGGGTGAGGAGGCGGAAATATGGCTCTGGTAGAAAAAGAAACAATGCACATCAGCCTTTCGAAAGCATGGAGAATTCTCAGGGAAAAATGCCGTCAACTCCCTGCGGAGGCCGTTCCCGTTCAGAATTCCCTGGGACGAACCCTCGCGGAGGACGTGATCGCCGGCAGAAACGTACCCCACTACAATGCGTCGGCCATGGACGGCTACTCCCTTTTATCGGCCCTGACGGCCGGAGCGACCCCTTCCTCTCCCGTGTCCTTCGCCGCCGGCGAATACGAATGGGTCAATACAGGCGGAGAGATTTCCGCCCGGTTCGACAGCGTCGTTATGATAGAAGATACTTCTCTTGACAGGAAAACAGGGACTCTGTCGGTCGTCTCCTCCCTCGTGGCGGGAGAAAACGTCCGTCCCCTCGGGGAGGACGTTTTCCTCGGACAGGTCATCGCCAGGGAAGGCGACAGGGTGACGCCCGCTCTCTGTTCCCTCCTGGCCACGGCGGGAGTGAAAAACCTCCGGACCCTGGCCCTGCCGAAAACTCTCTACATTCCGACGGGTGATGAAATTATTCCCCTGGAAGAATGGATCGAGCTGGAAACCCCTCCTCCCGGAAGGGTGGGGGAGAGCAATTCTCTTCTCGTAAAAGGCTATTTCCGGAACTGGGGTTTTCCTGTGGATATAGCCCCGTGCATCCCCGACGACCCGAACATTTTAAAGTCCTTTCTTGAAGAAAACAGGAAGAAGTACGATCTTATCCTTATCGGGGCGGGTTCCGCGAAAGGAGAGCGGGATCACACATTTTCCGTTCTTGAAGACCTCGGACATCCTCTCTTCAGGTGGCTTCTCATGAAGCCCGGCCGGCCGGCCTCCGCGGCCGATCTCGGGGGATGCTTCGCGGTCAACCTTCCGGGCTTTCCCATGTCCAACGCCGTCATCCTCTGGTCCGTTGTTTTCCCCATCCTTCAGCTGCTTCACTTCGGGGACTTCGACGAAGAGACGGTCCTTCCCCTGGCGATCGGGGCGGCAGGAACAGAGGAGGTTACCCTGCTTTCATCCTATTCCTCGTCCTACGGGAAAGAAGAATGGGTACGGTTCAAGTGTGTTGAAATCGGCGGCGGGAAAAAAGCCTACGCTCTTCCGTCAGGAGCGAGCGCCCTGTGGTCTCTTTCCGAAACCGACGGGCTGTCTCTTCTGCCACTGGAAACAGCGGAAAGGACAAAGGGAACGACGGTGAACCTCTGGCTCCTCAGGGATATCCGCTGGAAGGAGAGAATCCTGTTCCAGGGTTCAAACGACCCGGCGTTCGAGCGTATCGCCACCTTCGCCAAAAAAAAAGGCGGGGAGGTGATCTTCCGGTCGGTGGGCAGCCTCGGAGGCCTCGCCGCTCTCTCAAGGGGAGAATGTCACGCGGCAGCCTGTCATTTGCTCGACACGGAAACGGGCGACTACAACACCTCTTATATTGAAAGAATGTTTGGACCGCAGGCTGACGCTCTCCTTGCCCGCCGTATCGTGTTCTTCCGGCAGCAGGGTATCATGGTCCGGAAGGGGAACCCCAGGGGAATCCGCTCCGTCTCAGACCTCCGCAGAGAGGACGTGGTGATTGTGAACCGCCAGCCCGGGGCAGGCACAAGAGTCCTGCTGGATTTTCTTTTCCGGGGTGAGAATATCGACCCCGGGAATGTGAGGGGTTACGAAAACTGCAGCACCACTCACTTCGACGCCGGAAACAAGGTCCTGAGAGGATTCGCCGACGCAGCAGCGGGAATTAAATCTGTCGCTGACGCCCTCGGCCTTGATTTTCTTCCCCTGGCGGAAGAACCTTACGAACTCGTCTATTTCAAGAGCATGGAGGATCACCCGGGAATAGCCGCTCTTCTTGAATCGCTCAACGATGAAGGGTGGAGATCCTTGGTGGACCGCATGGGAGGTTACAGATGGACGGAATAATTCAGGATTCTTTCGGACGGGTGCTGGATTACGTCCGCATTTCAGTGACGGACAGGTGCAATTTCCGTTGTGTTTACTGCATGCCTGCCGATGGCATTGAATGGATTCCCCACGATAAAATCCTCACCTACGAGGATTTGCTTTTCCTGTGCCGCACGCTGACGGACCTCGGAGTCAGAAAAATACGGTTCACCGGGGGAGAACCTTTCGTGAGAAAGGGTTTTGTTCCCTTCCTTGAATCGGTGAAGGAAGCACATCCCCGCCTCAGGATAGCGGTCACAACAAACGGTTCCCTTCTGGAGAAATGGGCAGAGAGAATCGCCCGCCTGGGCCTCGATTCGCTGAACGTGAGCCTCGATTCGCTCGATCCGGGCAAATTCGCCGAAACCACGAGAACCGGAGAGCTGGAAAGAGTCCTCCGGGGTATCGATGCCGTCAGAGAGACCGGCGGGGTGCCTGTCAAGCTGAATTCGGTTGTCATGCGGAACTTCAACTTCGACGAAATTCCGGCCCTGGTCGGATTCGCCGCTGAAAAAGGGGTAACCCTCAGGTTTATCGAATTCATGCCCCTGGACAAGGATGTGTGGTCCCAGTCCCGGTTTGTCCCCGCGGAGGAGATTCTTTCCCTTCTTCCGGACCCGTCTCTGTGGAGGAGCTGTCCGTCGAAGGACAACAGGTCCGAGATCTGCGGCCCCTCACGGTATTTTCGGAACAGTGCCACCGGTCAGATGGTGGGAATCATCTCCGCTGTTTCGGATCATTTCTGCCATCTCTGCAACCGTCTCCGGGTGACGTCCACCGGCGTCATGCGTCCCTGTCTTTTCGGCAACTTCGGCGTTCCCCTGCTTGAAGCTCTTCGAAGCAAAGATGCAGGAGCCCTGCAGAAGGGAATTCTGCAGGCCGTTTCCAGAAAGCCCCGAAGAGGGGAGACAGGCATTCCTTCACCGGAAGAAGGAACGGATTCTCTTGAGGAACGGCACATGTCTCAGATCGGAGGATAATCCATGGCAAATACCGAATCTTTCAGACAGGATAAAACATCGTTTTCTCACCTTGACGGAGAAGGAAGGCCCCGGATGGTCGATGTGAGCGGAAAGCCGGAAACTCTTCGTACCGCTTTGGCTGAAGGTTGGGTAATTCTTGACCGGGCAGTGTGTGAACAGCTGGCGGCCGACGGCTATTCAAAAAAGGGAGACGTACTGAAAATTGCAGAGACCGCAGGCATCATGGCGGTCAAAAAAACACCGGAACTCATCCCTCTGTGCCATGGCATCCGGATAGAGAGAGCGGAAGTGAAGTGTGTCTTCCTGGAAGAAACGGGCAGGATCAGGATTACCTGTACCGTGGCCGCGAGAGACGTCACTGGCGTCGAGATGGAAGCCCTCACAGGCGTGTCCGTTGCCGCCCTCACGGTGTATGATATGTGCAAGGGCATCTCCAAGAACATGATAATTGAAGGAATCCGTCTCGTGAAAAAAACGGGCGGCAAGAGCGGCACCTATATCGCGGAGGGGATGAACGGCAATGCGGATTCTTGAAATACTGGAAAAGGAACGGGGAGAACTCTTCGTCCACACTCTCTGCTACACCGGCATCAATGCGGCAGGGAAAGCGTCATTCAACGGAACGGAGAAAGAGCTCTTCCTTCTTCCTCCCGGCGGTTTTTCCTCTCTTCCCGACAGTGCGGCCGGCTTCGTTCTGCCTGTCTGCGAATTCCCCGGAGATTTTTTCTTTTCCGCCGGCGAGGCGCTTTTTCGGACTGTTCCATCCTCGCTGCCCTTTCCAAAGCTAAGGGCAGAAATGGGCGGCTTTCTTACAGTATCATCCCGGGCCTCTTTTCTCCGGCCCCTCAGAGCCGGCGTTCTGACGGTGAGTGACAAGGGAAGCAGGGGAGAAAGGGAGGACACGTCAGGTCCCGCCCTGGCCGAACGGCTGAGAGGAATCGGCTGTGACACGGCCGAAACGGCTGTCGTCCCAGATGAAAATGAAGCTATTGCAGCGATCCTGAAGAACTGGACCGACTTAAAAGATCTCCACCTGATCCTGTGCACCGGGGGAACCGGTTTCTCCCCCAGGGACATCACCCCTGAAGTCCTGGAATCCATTGCCGGAAGAAAGGTTCCCGGAATCGGCGAGGCGATGCGCCAGGCTTCACTCAGGATCACCCCGAAAGCCATGCTGAGCAGAAGCAACGCCGTCATCCGTGGGGAGACCCTCATAATATCTCTCCCGGGAAGCGCCAAGGGCGCAACGGAGTGTTTCGACGCCATCGCCGGGCCGCTGAGGCACGGCATCGAAATTCTCAGGGGCTGGGACGGGGAATGCGGCTCTCCTTCATAAGAAAACGGACCTTCAGGTTTCCGGAAGAAGGGGAGGGGGGGCAGGTTTATGGACAGTGAATTCCAGGGCGTGAAAAAATGCGTCATTCTCACCGGCATGTCGGGCGCAGGAAAATCGACAGCCCTGAAGGTGCTTGAAGACCAGGGGATGTTCGCCATTGACAATATTCCCCCGGCACTGCTTTCCCAGCTGATGGTTATCCTCGGGAAACACCGGGCGGCAGTGAGAAACGGAGTGGCAGCCGTGGTGGACGTACGGGGAGACACCCTTCTCGACGATTTTCCCGCGGCGATCTCGGCACTGAAGAACCAGATCCAAGAGGTCAGCGTTCTTTTTCTCGATGCTTCCGACAGGGCTCTGCTTGCCCGTTTCGAAGCGACCCGCAGACGGCACCCTCTGCACGACGAAGGCAGCTTTCTTGACGGTATTTCCAGGGAACGGATCCGCCTGAAACCGATTCTCGAACTCTCCGACACGGTGCTGGACACGTCCGGTCTTTCCCTTCCCCACATCAGAAAGAAGCTCCTTTCCGAAGTGAGCGGCACATCTTCCCAGGACTTTCTCATCTTTACTTCCTTCGGCTTCAAATACGGGCCTCCAGCGGACTGTGACTTCCTCTTCGATGTCCGTTTTCTCTCCAACCCCTACTATGTCCCGGAGCTTCAAAACCTCTCCGGGCAGGACAGGGAAGTCCAGGATCATATCTGGAATTCCGGTGAAGCGGAAGAATTCTGGAAAAGACTGGTTTCCTTTCTCGAACACGTCATTCCGCTGTACCTGGGTACGGGGAAATCCCACCTTCATATCGGGATAGGCTGTACGGGAGGCCGACACAGGTCGGTGGCCGTTGCAGAGAGACTTGCGGCCCATTTCAGGCCTTTCGGCGGCATGTGCTCCCTCAGGCACAGGGATATCTCAAGAGAACAGGGCTGGTGATCATGGACAGCATTCTGGCCTATATCCTCGGTTTATTGACAGCCCTGATAATGGCCGTCCTGCTTCGCTTCAGGGAACGGTCGGAGTTCTCTTCTTTCTACGGCTCTTCGAGGAAAAAGAAGGCTGCCATTTCCAGGGCCGTGGAATACAGGCTCTCCATGGGACCCTATGTGGCGGCCCTGGGCGGCGGAACAGGCCTTTCAACCCTCCTGCGCGGACTCAAGAGCTTCACCAGGAATATCGTCGCTGTCGTCACCGTCACCGACGAAGGCGGAAGTTCCGGGAGACTCAGGGAAGAATGGGGAGTCCTTCCTCCTGGAGATGTAAGAAACTGCATTGTCGCCCTGGCGGAAAACGACAGCGCCCTGAGGCGTCTTCTTGATTTCCGCTTCGACAGGGGAGCCCTTGCGGGGCACAGCCTCGGGAACCTCATGCTTCTGGCCATTTCGGAGCAGTTCGGCGACTTCCGCCGGGCGGTCGAAGAGATGAACAATCTCCTCGCCATCCGGGGAAGAGTCCTCCCGGTGACCACGGAAGCCGTGTCTCTCGTGGCCGAAACAGCGGCCGGGGAGAGGATCAAGGGGGAGCTTTCCATTTCCGAACACGGGAGCGAAATCAGGAAGATCTGGCTTGAGCCCCTGGATGCCCGTCCCGTCGTCGACGTCCTGCGGGCCATCGATGAGGCGGAAATTATCGTCCTTGGACCGGGAAGTCTTTTCACCAGCGTCATACCCAACCTTCTCGTTTCAAAGGTTGCGGAGCGCCTGAGAAAAGCTGCCGTTCCGAAGGTGTACATCTGCAATCTCATGACCCAGCCCGGAGAGACGGACGGATTTTCCCTCGCCGGTCACGTGAAGTGGATCGCCTCCGCCATGGGCATGCCCCCTGATTATGTCATCGCCAATGCCGGTGAAATTCCTCCCCATCTCATGGAAAAGTACGGAAAGGAGGGAGCCCTTCCCCTTGTGGCGACTGACAGGGACAGGGAAGAACTGGAAGAGATGGGCTGCCTCCTTCTGGAAGGCAATTTCGTGCAGATCATCGACAGCGCCCTTCTCAGGCATGACGGGCAGGCTCTCTCCCATCTTCTGATCCGCCTTTGCCGTGAACTGAAAGAGGATTGATCCCCTTGCCGAACCCGGATACCGCAAAGACTCTTTCTTCTTTCATGTGGGATGAATGGCTGACAGCATCTCCGAAGAACAGGGCTGAGGCCGTCAGGGAAATCCGCGGCATTCTCCAGGGGATGGCCGCCTCCGGAGACAGCGGAAGCGAACTGCAGCTCTCAAGCGGAAGGCTGTGGATATTCAGAAGACTGATCAGGCTCTGGGGAGAAGCGGAGCTTACTTATATCCATGATTTTCCTTCCCTCCTGAGCATTCCCAGATCACTCAAGGGAAAGGTTTTTCTGCGCATTCCGGAGAGGCTCGCCTTTCTTCGCCTCGACCTGGCGGAGGACATGGCCCGCTTCGAAAAGAAACGGCCCGACTGGCTTCGCGGCCTGTGGGGAAGCTGCGGGGCACTCTACATTCCCAGAAGCGGCTATTACATGAGTTTCCGGGTTTCTTCCAGGGAAACGGAGCACACTGCGGCCGCCATGCTGAAAAAAAGCGGATTCTCCTTCGGCCGGAGACACATACAGGGAAAGCATGAAATCACTCTCCGCAACCAGGAAGAAATCGTCACGCTGCTCGCGGGCTTCGGTCTTGTGAAAACGTCCCTCCGCATGGAAGAGAAGGCTATCGTCCGCTCCATGAGAAACAGGGCAAATATGCTGGTTAACTGCGACTCGTCGAATATCCGAAAATCCCTCGATGCCGCCACGCGGCAGCTTGAGCTCGCCCGGGCGGCTGTTTCGGCACCGGGTTTCGAATCTCTGCCGGATGTTCTCAAGAACCTGGTGAAATCACGGGTCGACAATCCAAGCGTGACCCTCGAGGAACTCGGCAAGCTTCAGTCGCCTCCCATCAGCAAAAGTACTGTACAATATCGCTGGAAAAAACTCGAACATGCAATGGGTCCGGCAGCCGGGAGCGGCGAAAGGAACCAGATTCGGAAGGAGGAGGATATTCCATGAAACTGCGTCTTTTTTCCCATCAGGACGTTGCAGGAAAAAATGTATTGCTCCGGGTTGACTTCAACGTACCCGTCAAGAACGGCGAAGTGGGGGACCTCACCAGGATCCTGGCCCACAGGGACACCATCTCAACCCTGCTGAAGGCAGATGCCAGGGTTGCGCTCTGCTCTCACCTCGGCAGGCCAAAGGGGAAAAAAGTGCCGGAAATGTCCCTTGCCCTCGTTGCGGCCGCAGCGGAAAAGGCCCTGGGCCATCCCGTATCCTTTTGCGGCGAGTGCATCGGGCCGGAAGTGGAAGCAGCCCTTGCATCCCTCACGCCGGGAACGCTCCTGCTGCTTGAAAATCTCCGGTTCCACCCCGAGGAGCAGGAAAACGACGCCGGATTCGCCAGGTCTCTGGCTTCGCCCTTCGACGTCTTTGTCATGGATGCCTTCAGCGCGGCCCACAGGGCCGACGCATCCACGAGCGCCGTCATGGACATACTTCCCTCCTTCTCCGGTTTTCTCCTGGAAAGGGAGGTCAACATGCTCTCGGCCGTCAGCGAAATCCCTGAAAAACCCTTCGTTCTCATCCTCGGAGGAGCGAAAGTCTCCGACAAAATCGGGGTGGTGGAACATCTCATGGACAAGGCCACGTCGATCCTCATCGGCGGCGGCATGGCCTTCACGTTCCTTAAGGCCCGCGGCGCCAATATCGGGCGGTCTCTCTTCGAATCGGAAAAAGCCGGTTTTGCTCTTGAAATGATGGAAAAAGCCACCCAAAAAGGCGTCGAAATACTCCTTCCCGTGGACGTGGTCGCCGGCGCTTCGCTTGACATGACTCAGGGAGAGCAGATCGTGCCTGCCGATGATATTCCTGAGGACCTCATGGGCCTCGACATAGGTCCGAAAACGGCGCAGCTCTTCGCTTCAAGGGCTGCTGCAGCCAAAACAGTCCTCTGGAACGGTCCCATGGGAGTATTTGAAAATCCGGTCTTTGCAAAGGGAACCAGGGCAGTCGCCGAGGGCGTTGCCCTGTCCACGAAAAACGGAGGACTTACGGTTGTCGGCGGCGGCGATACGGCCTCCGCGGCGAAACAGCTCGGGTTCGACCGGGAGGTATCTCATGTTTCCACCGGCGGGGGAGCGAGCCTTGAATTCTGCGAAGGCAGACAGCTCCCCGGAATAATGCCCCTGGTGGCTGAGTAGGAAGAAAATATCCCGTGAGGAGGCCGGACATGAAAAAAATATACCTTTACGGAAACTGGAAAATGAACATGCTCCCGGAAGAGGGAGAAGCGTTTTGCCGCTCCCTGGCGGACCGGATTACCGGAAGCCTGTATGGAAGCGACCTCGTGGACATCTGCCTTTTCCCTCCTTTCCTGACGGTTCCCTCGGTACTGAAAGCCCTTCCGGGATCTCCCGTATCGGCAGGAGCCCAGGACGGCTATTTCGAGGACAGGGGAGCATACACGGGGGCTGTGTCCATGGACATGGTCCGGTCCGCGGGCTGTACCCACGTTCTGGCAGGACATAGTGAACGTCGTCACATTTTTGGTGAAACCGATGAAATAGTGGCCAAAAAGCTTCGTAAAGCCCTGGACGTGGGCCTGAAGGCTGTTCTTTGTTTTGGGGAAACCCTCGAGGAACGGGAAAGCGGAAAAACGATCCAGGTCGTGCAGAATCAGCTCCTTTCAGCCTTCCAGTCCGTGCCGGGAGAACATGCCCAGGACCTCATCCTTGCTTACGAACCGGTTTGGGCTATCGGGACAGGGAAAAACGCAAGCCCCGATGACGCCCAGGAGGTCTGTGCCTTTGCGGCAAAACTGGCCTCCGGGACTTTCGGCGGCCAATCCCGGATTCCGGTGCTGTACGGAGGAAGCGTCAAGGATTCGAATGCGGGAGAACTTCTATCAAGGCCGGATATTCACGGCGCGCTGGTGGGCGGGGCATCGCTGAAAGTGGACTCCTTTCTGGCCATTTACGAAAACTACAGAAAACTCTCTGCGGGGTAAAACTCCAGCCTGAAACCGGCAAAACGTAACATAAGATATATTATAGGACATTTATTTCTTCTAAAAAACGCAGCTGCCGGCTAATTCCGGCAGCTGCGTTTATCATTGTCGTTTCAGTCTTCGTAGGTAAAATGAAACGTCGGGGCGTCGCCCCAGAGCTTTTCCAGCTTGTAATGGTCCCTTCCGGCTCTGCTGAAGACATGCACCACCACTTCGCCCGCATCTATGAGACGCCACTGGGAACTGTCATATCCCTCGACCATGGACTGCAGGCCTTGTGAATGCAGTGCCTCGAGGGCCGCATCCCTGAGGGTGCTCATATGAATTTCCGAATTGGCCGTGACAAGTACGAATGTATCTGAAATGGCGGCCGAACCCTCCATATCCATGGCGACGATATCGAGACCCCTTTTGTCAGCAAGGGCGTTGTACAGGTATTCAAAGTCCCTGAGGCGGTTTGCCTTTTTCACTCCTTCACCTTCTCCTTTTCCGGTTATGCAGGCTGCTCTCCTGCCTCATCATTGACGGACAAGGCCGCCAAGCCGTTGCAGCACCTTTTCGCTGTCTTTTCCGATGATGATTGTAACATGAGGCACGGCCGGGCTTCTCGAAATAAGGTTCTTGCCCACACCGGCTATTTCTCCGAGTGCCTGGGCCGTTTTCTGGACCGCCTCCGCCCCTTTTTCAGGTACCTGGATGCTGGTCGTCCGGTAGTCGAAATGTTTTGCGTTTCCGATATGCACCACGTCGATGCCGATTTTCTGGAGCGCCGTGGCGGCCTCTTTGCCGAGCCCTGACGATCCGGCGCCATTGAGCACGGAAACAGGCGTGGTCATCGAGGCTATCAGGGATTCGACATCAATGCTCCTGTCCGGCGAGGGCTCCGGCTGCTCCTTCAGTACCTGGTCGCCTGAAACGGTTTCCCCTGCCTGTTTTTCGGGAAGGCCCGTAAGCATGGCGGAAGCCTCGGTGGTATCGCCTATCCAGTAGCTGAGGTTTGAAATATAGGCGGCTTTTCCCGGAAGAGTAAAGAAATGGAGATTCTCTCCCGATAGGTCGGCCAGGTAGGAGGCAAGCTGCAGAGCCTGGGCCGGAGTCATGTCGGAGTTCACCATTTCAATTGCTTTCTGGGCAAGCTCGGGAATCTTGGGTATCATGGCCGGTGTCTGAAGTTTTTTCAGGACCGCCTTAATGAATTCCTGCTGCCGTTTCACCCGTCCGATATCCCCCAGGGCGTCATGGCGGAAGCGCACGTAGTGAAGGGCTGTTTTCCCGTCGAGCTTCTGGAATCCTTTCGGGATGTTGATGAAAAGCTTTCCCGCATAATCGTTATAGACCATTCGGCGCTCCACGTCCACTTCCACGCCGCCGATGAGATCGATGATGGAGGGAAAGGTGTCGTAGTTCACCAGCACATAATAGTTGACTGGAAGGCCAAGAAAGTTGACCACGGTTTCCCGGAGCTTTTCCACCCCGCCGTAGGCATAGGCGTGGTTGATCTTGTCCCAGCCCTTGCCGGGTATCTGGACCCTGGTATCCCTCGGGATCGACATCACCCTGACGATCTTGTGGTCGATGTCGATGGTGGCAAAGGCGATGGCGTCGGCCCTCCTGCCACCGTCCACATCATCAATCCCGATAAGAAGGATGTTGGCCGTTCCTGAAGCCTCCGTGAATGAGATGGATTCCTTGATGGTCTGCGGTTTAGGGTCGACGAAGGTCCGGACGCGCATGGCCGCGCCCGCGAAGGCGGATGAAACGGCAAGTAGAAGAATGGCGGCGATTTTCAGTATTTTCATTGAGTCAAACCTCCAGCTTTCTCCTGTAGAGCCCCTTTTTGAAGATGTACTGCTCCACTGCCTCGGGAAGAAGATACTTGATGCTTCTCCCCTGCTCTATCCTCTGGCGGATTTCGGTACTGGAGATTGAAAGAAGGGGTATCTCCAGGGGTATGATGGCGCTCCTCATTTCCGCCGGCAGTGCTTCAAGCTTCTGGGGGACATATCCCGGCCTGTTGACTGCAACGATTCTGCAAAGGCCGGGAAGAGCCTCGTGCTCTTTCCATGTGGTGATTCCAAGTACCGCGTCCAGCCCCGTGATGAAGTAAAAGCCGACCTTCTCCGGAGCATACCAGTGCCTCATTTCCCTCAGGGTGTCCACTGTATGGCTCGGCTCCTTGCGGTCGATCTCGATTCTCGAAGGGGTAAATTTCGGATTCCCAAGGGTCGTCAGGAGCGTCATCACATACCTGTCTTCCGGGGATGCGGTTTTCCGTTCCCTTTTATGGGCGGGGTCCCCCGCGGGTATGAAAATCACTTCGTCCAGGTCAAGGGCTGTCCTGCTTTCCTCTGCAGCGAGAAGATGACCGAAATGGATCGGGTCGAAGGTCCCCCCCATGATCCCGATTTTTCTCTGTGCTTTCCGGGCTCTTCCGTCCAAGACCGTCATTCCCTCCCGTGGTCAGCCGTCACTCCATGACCCTGTCAGGTTCGAAATCGAATTCAAGGTCTCCGATATACACTTTATCACCTTTTTGTGCGCCGTTTTCTTCAAGGCGCTCCTCGATACGGAATTTCCGTACCAGCCGTGCAAACTTCAAAATGGCGTCCTCATGCTCAAAGTCATAGCGCTGCAATATCTTCTCGAGCCCTTCGTGGACCACCCTGAAGCCGGCGCCGTCCTGAAGCTTTATGATGGAAACGGGTTCCTTTCTCCTTCTCTGCCGCACCGGAACCGGCGTTTCAGCGGAAACCAGCCTGGTCGCCCCGGCGGGACGCTCATTTTCCCTCGCCAGCGAAACGATGGCCGGAATAATTTCTTCGATGCCTTCTCCCGTCATGGCACTGACAGTGAAGTACGGAACACCTCTCTGCTTCATGAAGGCCCGAACGTCACGATCCGCTTCGGCGGCCCCGGGCAGGTCTATCTTGTTTCCCACGACGATGCAGGGACGTGACAGGAGGTCTTCCCTTTCTTCACCGGGAAGGCGGTCTCCCGCCATGGCATTGTAGGCACGGAACTCTTCCCTGACGATCCTCCAGTGGTCAAGAACTTCCGCGGGGGATCCGGAGGCGAGATCAAGGACGTGAACGAGAAACCGGGTTCTTTCTATATGCCGGAGGAAATACACCCCCAGCCCCTTGTTCTCGTGGGCCCCCTCGATGAGTCCGGGAACGTCGGCAATCACTATTTTCTGGTCGTCCACGGAAAGCACCCCGAGGTTGGGTGACAGAGTCGTGAAGGGGTAACCTGCGATCTTGGGCTTCGCCGTGGAAATAGCCGCCAGGAGACTCGATTTTCCCGCGTTCGGAAAACCTACGAGCCCCACGTCGGCAATGAGCTTCAATTCAAGGAGGAGCCTTTTCTCTTCTCCTTCGTCTCCCTTTTCAGCGAACCGGGGGGTTTTTCTCACCGAGTTGGCGAAATGGGCATTCCCTCTCCCCGGCCTTCCGCCCTTTGCTATTACGACCCTCTCACCGGGTTCAACCAGGTCGGCAAGGATTTCTCCCGTGCCGTCATCATAGACAATCGTCCCGCAGGGAACGGAAATAATCCTGTCCTCTCCCGCAGCCCCTGATTTCAGGCCTCCCCTGCCGGGCTGGCCGTGTCCGGCCTTAAATTTCTTCTCATATTCGAAGTCGGCAAGGGTAAGGGTTCCAGGAGCAGCTTCGAGAATGACGTCTCCGCCCTTTCCACCGTCTGCCCCGTCAGGTCCGCCCTTCGGTATAAATTTTTCTCTCCGGAAACTCAGGCAGCCGTTTCCTCCCCGTCCTCCGGATACCTCTATTTTCACGAAATCAACAAATTTCATATCATCACCGGGTGAAACCCCACTATTCCCTTCTGATTTTACAATTAAAAAAGGGCCCAGGAAATCCTTCCGCACTCCGGAAAACAGGCGATGTCTCCCGGCAGCACGGAAAGAAGCAAAGGCCCTCTGATGCTGTTCTTCTTTCGGTGTTCAAAAGACGGGCCTATTCGGCCAGATCAAGCACTACGGAAACGAACTTCCGGCTTCCCTTCGTCTCGAAGTTGACGACACCGGCGCTCGTGGCGAAAATGGTGTCATCCTTCCCGATTCCGACATTTTTTCCGGGGTGAATCTTCGTTCCCCGCTGCCGGACGATAATGTTTCCGGCCTTAACCGGCTGCCCCGCGTATTTTTTGATGCCGAGGCGCTTGCCTTCACTGTCTCTGCCGTTTGTACTGCTTCCCTGGCCCTTTTTGTGGGCAAAGAACTGCAGGTCAAAAATCCAATTCATTTACGTGCACCTCCAAAATTCGGACATGATCGGGATAAACCCGGGCAATTTCTTTCAGCGAGCCTATAACGGTCTCCGCTATGACGTCTCCGGCCTGAGAGGGGCATGCACTCCAGTCAAGGGACATTTTCGTCTTTTCTCCGTCAATGGCGGACCGCAGGCCTTTTTCCTTCAGTACTTCCTGAAACCCGTAAAACAGAGCCTGAACGAGGGCTGATACTCCTGCGCAGACAACATCGGAACCTCTCCCGGAAAACCCCGTATGCCCGGCCGCCACAAGAGCGACTTTTTTTCCATCCTTCAGGCCGACGGAGATTTCCGTCATATCTCAGGCTCCCGGATTGATGGAATCGATACGAATCTCCGTGAAGTGCTGCCTGTGACCTCTCATGCGGCGGTAATTCTTCTTGCTCTTGAACTTGAATACGAGCACCTTGCGGTCTTTTCCGTTGGTGACCACGGAGGCACTGACAGATGCTCCCTCGACATAGGGAGTGCCGACGGAAATTCCATCGTCCCTGCCCACGAAAAGAACCTTGTCAAGGACCAGGGATTCACCCTCCGCAATCCCGAGGGATTCAACCTTCAGCAGGTCGCCCTCCTGGATACGATACTGCTTGCCGCCTGTTTCAACGATAGCGTACATTCTCTTCCTCCTCCCGCCGGGGTTCAGGCACCTGTGAAGGTTTACGACCTGCCCCGTGCGATATATACACCGAACCGTAGCATTATACGAAGTTCTTCAGATAATGTCAATTTTTCGCTTTACTGCGGAGCCTGCAGCCTCATGCCTTCCGGAAAGCAGTTTTTTTGCGTGTTCGAGTGCTTCCGGAAGCCCGGAATCTCCGGAGAGCATCCTGGCGATTTCCGCGGCCCGCTCATCTTCGTCAAGCCTGACGGCTTCCACCGATTCTCCGTTTTTTCTTACCATGTAGTGATGTTCCGCCAGTGACGCAATTGTCGCCTCGTGGGTGACAAGGATGACCTGGCATCTGCGGGAGAGATCCCGGAGCTTGTAGCCGGCGAGGACGGCAGCCCTGCCGCCGAGTCCCGCCTCCACTTCATCGAAAACCAGGGTCGGAGGAAGGGATGCTTCGGGAAGAGAAAGCTGAAGGGCAAGAAGGATCCGGCTCAGTTCTCCTCCTGACGCCGTTCTGTTCACCGGGGTCTCTCCTCTGCCCCCTGCGGCGAGGGTAAAGGAAACATCGTCAGCTCCTGTGCTCCTGATTTTTTCCAGTCCGGAAAGCCGGACGGAGAACCGGCAATCCTCCATGGCAAGGCCGGCGAGATGGAGGTTGACCTCCCTTTCCAGTTTCGCGGCCGCTTCGGAGCGGAGAGCCCGCAATTCGGCCGCAAGGCGGGCCGCCTCCTTCCGGAGCGCCCTGCCCTTTTCTGTGAGCTCGGAAGAAAGCCGTTCCTGTTCACGCATCCACTCTGAAGCGGTTTTCGCCTCTTCGCACCAATTCAGGAATTCTTCCGCAGTGGCAGTTCCCGTCGCTCTTTTTAGCTTCCTCAGGATTCCTGCTCTTTTCTCGAGGAGGTCCCTTTCTCTTTCCATTTCTTCGACAGACTGGCCCGCCGTCATATTCGACGCTTCCCTGACGAAAACCTGGAGCCGTTCCAGCCCTTCGTTGAACAGCTTCCCGAGCCGGCCTTCATCGTCTTCGATGGTGCGGAGCAGATCCAGGCCGCTTGACTCCAGCAGGTCGAGAAGCCCCTGTCCTGCTGTTCCCCCCGTTATTCTCAGAAGGTTTTCCTTTATCCTTTTCAGGGTCTCGAGCCGGAGGGAAAGGTTCTGAACCTGCGATTCCCATGCCCCTTCGCACCCCGGAACCAGTTTCAGAGCCTTTGCCGCAGTAAGGATCGCCTCGCCATCCTGGAAGCGGGTCTTCACTTCCTGCTCCCGTGCCTTCGCAGCCCGCAGGGACCGGTCACATTCCAGCGCACCTGTAAAGGTACGGGACAAGGCTTCTTTGAGAGCCGAAACTTCGTCTCCTCCGCAGAAGTCGAGAATTTCCATCTGCCGTTTCGGATCGAGCAGCTCGATCTGGGCGAACTGGCTCTGGATGCGCATCTCTTCGTTCATGACCGAAGAAAAGGTTGAAAGAGGGACTGCCCTGTCCTGAAAGAACGTACGGTTTCTTCCGCTTCTGGAAAAAGTCCTTCTGGCGAAGAGGACGGAGCCGTCTTCCTCTTCCGTGAAGGCTCCGCCGCCCCGCTCGCCGGAAACTCCCGCCAGCACCGCCTCGACGGATCCTTCTTCCTCGCCGGAACGAAGGAAAGCCGACTGGCTCCTTTTGCCGCCGAGAAGCTCCAGGGCACGGACGAGGCTGCTCTTCCCCGCTCCGCTTTCACCGGTGATCACCGTCAGCCCCCGGTCAAACCTGAGGGTTGCCGAAGCCACTCCGCCGACATTTCGTATGGTGACTTCCTCGATCATCGGGGGGTCACTCCTTTTCGAAGGTGACGATTCCCCTTCCCCACTGGAGTTTCTCCTGGAGAAGATCGAAGTAGTTCCTCGTGGGCAGGGTGATCACGCTGACGGCCTTTTCGCCGTTCAGGGAGATGAGTATACTGTCTCCGGGAAGGATTTCGTACCCCAGCTGCCCGTCCTGGGTGAGAAGCAGATCCCTGTGGTTTCCCTTCGGGGTAAGGGTAATGACGTCGTTCTCACCGGCGAGCACCGGACGGGTATAGAGGGTGTGGGCGCAGATGGGAACGATGATCATGCAGGGAATGTGGGGAGGAACAATCGGTCCTCCGGCTGAAAGGGCATATGCGGTGGATCCCGTGGGAGTGGAAACGATGATGCCGTCCGCGGGCAGCGTGTTGAGCACTTTGTCGCCGAGACTCACCTCGATGTGCATCACCCTGGCCATGGCTCCCTTGGCGAGGACAAGGTCGTTCAGGGCGAAAAGGCTGTGGATGTTTTTTCCGTCCCTGCGGATTTTTCCCTCGAGAACCCGGTGGGAGGACAGGGAATACTCTCCCCGCAGGATAGCTTCAAGGTCCTTTTCCGCTTCCTCGGCCTTCCCCGAGGCAAGGAAGCCGAGATGCCCCAGGTTGATGCCGTAGAGGGAGATGGATGCACCGAGAACATATCTCGCCGCCCGGAGGAATGTTCCGTCGCCCCCGATGACGACGGCTATTGAAACGGCCCTTCTCCACTCTTCGTCGTCTACTCCCTGTATCCCCAGGACCGAAGCCTCGTGGGGGGGGAAAAGAAAGGAAACTCCCGACGCCTTCCCCCATTCGATGAGAGACCTGGCCATTGCGAGCGCTCCCGGTTTTCGCGTATTCACGAGCATTCCGATGCGGGGATCCGCCATTGCCTATCCTTCCTTCCGGAAAAAGTGATGGGCTTCTTCCACTGTTTCTTCCGGAGACAGCGGTCTGCATGATCCTCCGGCCCTGACCCCGTGGAGAAGATACTCTATATTTCCCATGGGACCGGTAATGGGAGAAAAGGTCAGCCCCGCCGGATAAAAATCGCCGCTCTCCTCGCAGAAGGCGAGGATATCCTTCAGGACCGCCACGTGGTCCTCCTTCGATCGGACAACTCCCCCTTTTCCGACCCGGCCTTTCCCGACCTCGAACTGGGGTTTCACCAGCAGAATTGCCTGCCCTCCCGGGGAGAGTATCAGCCGGATCGGGGGGATCAGGAGCTTCAGGGAAATAAAGGATGCGTCAGCGACGACGAGGTCGGGGATCTCCCGGAAATTCTCCGGGGTGAGCGCCCTGGCGTTGGTCCTTTCCATGACCACGACTCTTTCGTCATTCCGCAGGGACCAGGCGAGCTGACCATAGCCTACGTCCACCGCGTAGACCTTCCGGGCCCCTCCTTCGAGAAGAACCTGGGTAAATCCCCCGGTGGAGGCCCCGATGTCAACGCAGACCAAATCCGCAGGCGAAACGGAAAACGAAGAGAGTCCCCTGAGAAGTTTGTGCGCTCCCCTGCTGACCCATTTTTCCCCGTCGTCCCGGACTTCGATAGAGGCGTCCGCCGGAACCAGGGAGCCTGTCTTGTCCACCCTGGAACCGCCGACAAAGACTTTGCCGGCCAGAAGAAGGGCCTGGGCTTTCGATCTCGTCTCAACGAGTCCCTTAGATACGAGCAGCCTGTCGATACGCTCTTTTTTGGAACTCGACAAAACGATTCACCACTTTCCCCGGTGTGAGGCCGCAATATTCCTCCTGTTCCCTGATTGTTCCCTGGGGAACGAATATATCGGGTACCCCCGTCACTGAAACGACGGCTGTATTTCTCTCCCCCATACCCCTGGCCAATGCCGCGATGGCCTCCCCGGCGCCCCCGGCGGAATATCCGTCCTCCGCCACGACAACGAAAGAGTGGGATGCCAGGATTTTCTGAAGATCATGTTCGGGCAGGGGTTTCAGGCATCTCAGGTCAACTACTCCAGGAAGGGGAGAAATTCCCCGGGACCGTGCCGTTTCCCTCGCCCTGAGCATAAGCTCCACCGTCTTTCCGTATCCGATGAGAGCCCATTCGCTTCCCGTCTCGAGTATTTCAGGCTTCAGCATGTCCGGGGCAGGAGGCGTTACCAGGGAGTTCCCTTTTTTCAGGCAGGGAACGGCCGTACCCCTGGGGAAGCGTATCATCACGGGCCCCTCATGCTTGCCCGCGAAGAGGAAGAGGCTGCGCAGCGCTTCCTCGTCCCGGGGAGCAGTCATGACAAGGTTGGGGACAGGCCTGGACCAGGGGATGTCGAAAAGTCCCTGGTGGGTCTCGCCGTCCTCGCCGACAAGGCCTGCCCTGTCCACGGCAAAGGTGACGGGGAGATTCTGCATGCAGACGTCATGCACCACCTGGTCCATGGCCCGCTGGAGGAAGGTGGAATAGACGAAAACCACCGGCTTCAGCCCCCCCGCGGCCATTCCCGCCGCCATGGTCACCATGTGGCCTTCGGCTATTCCGACATCGAAAAATCTGTCAGGAAACCGGGAGGCGAACTCGTCAAGCCTGCTCCCGCATTTCATGGCCGCCGTAAGACAGACGATCCTGCTGTCCTTTTCCGCCATGCCGAGGACGATGCCGGCAGCAATTTCGCTCCAGGATTTTCGCCCGGTTTCGCACGGTTCTTTCGGCCGGGCGGGAGAAACCCCGTGGAAAGCGGTGGGATCCTTCTCCGCCTCCTCAGAGCCCTTTCCCTTGACGGTCACCACGTGGAGAAGCACCGGCCGGTCGTATTTTTTCGCCAGCTCGAAGACGTTCTCAAGTTCTTCCGTATTGTGGCCGTCGAAGGGGCCCCAATAGTTGATGTCCATCTCGTCAAAAATGTTGACGGGCTTGACGATGGTCTTGATATGGTCCTTCATCTTGCCCAGGACATTCTCAAGAGCCTGCCCCCGGGGAAGGGAGGCACAGGAGTCCTTGATGGCCTTCTTGAGCCAGTTATAGGCCGAACTGGAACTCAGGCGGGCCAGGTGGGTGGCCATGCCGCCCACCCTTGGACTGATGGACATGGTATTGTCGTTGAGGACATAAATCACTTTTGTCCGGGATTCCCTGGTATAGTTCAGCGCCTCGAAGGCGAGACCGTTGAGCAGGGAAGCGTCGCCGATGACGGCCACCACATGGTGCTTCTTCCCGAGGACATCTCTCGCCTTGGCAAATCCCAGGGCGGCTGAGAGAGACGTGCTGCTGTGCCCGGCGTCAAAATGGTCGAAGGAGCTTTCCCTCCTTCTCGGGAAACCGCTGACCCCTCCCCACTGCCTGAGAGTATCAAACCGGTCGAGCCTCCCGGTGAGAAGCTTGTAGGCGTAGGCCTGGTGCCCCACGTCGAAGAGAATGCGGTCTTCCGCCGGGTCAAAGGAGCGCAGAAGGGAGAGGATGAGTTCAACCGCCCCCAGGGAGGACGCAAGGTGCCCCCCGTTTTTCAGCACAACGGAAGTAATCCGCTCCCGCAGTTCGCCGGCAAGAGCGCTGATGTCCTCCCTGGAAAGATCCCTGAGTTCCGTATAGTCCTTCAGTATTTCAAGAATCGCCATGTCACTTCGTCCGTTCGCAAAGGTAGTCCGAGAGATCGGAGAAAAAAGCCGTGTCGCCCCGGACGCCTTCAAGGGCTTCCGAAGCGAGCCTGCTCTCCCGGGCCGCAAGTTCCCGGGCTTTCTGCAGGCCGTATGCGGCGACAAAGGTCCGCTTGTTTTGCGACTCGTCCTTTCCCGGAGTTTTCCCCAGCTCTTCCGCCGTGGATGTGACGTCGAGGATATCATCCACTATCTGGAAGGCGGAGCCGAGATGGTCTCCGAAAGCGCCCAGGGCCGCCAGGGAATCCCCGTCAGCTCCCGCAAGGACCGCTCCAGAAAGAATGGACGCCCGAAGAAGGACGGCGGTCTTCTGCCTGGTCACCTTCCAGGGGAAATCCGGGGAATCGTCCATGCTCTGCGGGTCAATATCGAGAACCTGCCCGCCGCAGATGCCCTCCGGGCCGAGGGCGTTCGCCAGGACGTGCATGGACCTGCAGATCCTGTCGGAGGGGAGTCCCATGCCGGGAAGAACGGAAAGAGGGTGCTCGAAAGCCCAGGCCATGAGGGCGTCCCCTGCGAGGATGGCGAGAGCGTCGCCGAAAAGCACATGATTGGTGGGCTTTCCTCTCCTGAGAGTATCATCGTCCATAGCGGGAAGGTCATCGTGAATCAGCGAAGCTGTATGGATCATTTCCAGAGCGAGAGCGAGAGGAACCGTCTTCTCCCTTTCGAGCCCGAAAACCTCACCGGCCTTTATGCAGAGGACCGGCCTCAGCCGCTTTCCTCCCGCCCTGAGAGAATAGGCCATGGAGTCCATGAGTCTCGGGGGGACTAGGGCGACCGGGCGTGAACACAGATCCTCCAGGCTTTTTTCAATAAAATCCCTGGCCCGGTCAAACTGAAGCTTAAAATCCCCTTTGCTCATTCCCCGTCCCCCTCCTTCACCGCCCCGTCGGGAAAGAGTACTTCCTTCCCTTCGGAGGAAAGAAGAGCGACCTTCTGTTTTGCCTCCCTGAGATAGGCCTGGCACTCCCTGATCCGTGCCACTCCCTTTTCGAAAAGCACCAAAGCTTCTTCAAGGGGAAGGGCTTCCTTTTCAAGCCGTCCGACGATGGTCTCGATCTCGGCCATTTTTTCGCTGAATTTCATATGCTCGCTCCTCCCTGAAGGATAATCGAAAACGGGCTGAAAAACCCGGTTGAGAACGGACACCATTATACAGCCGCAAAAAGGAAGGGAGTCCCTTTCATTCCGTCTTTTGCGGAGCCCGCTTTGGTGCCGTTTACAGTATATCGTTCATTGGAGAAAAGAAAAAGTCACCTTCCGCCCCGGGGCCCCGGGGGAAGACCCAGAGGCTGCGGCCCTGTTCTTTCGGGATTCCGTACTGTTTTTCACCGTTTCTTTGTTTCTTCCCGTTATTTCTTTCTTTTTCCTGCAGAAAAGCATTTGCTCCCTGCTCCCCTCTGTGCTAGAATTCTTCCGTTTGGTCGAATCCTAATCGAAATATATCGCAACAAGGGGGCGAAATCATGGCCAGAGTATGTGAATGCTGCGGAAGAGGCCCTGCAACGGGGAACGCCGTAAGCCATTCCAACCGCCACACCCGCAGACGGTGGCTCATCAATCTTCGGAGTGTGAAAGCCGACGTCGGCGGCGGCGAGTCTCTCAGGATGAGGATCTGCACACGATGCCTCAAAGCCGGAAGAGTGAAGCGGGCTGTCTGATCAGCCCGCTTTTTCTCCTGAACCGAGGTAAACGCCCAGAATCCCTTCCCTTACGGAGATTCTGGGCTTTTCTTTATCCACAAGCCGGTTGCTTACGGCAAAAGGCCTTCCCGGAAGGAGCCCGGCGTTTTTCAGCTCCCACTTCGCTCCTTTCAGGAACACTCCCCCGCATTCCCCTCCGAGAGGCAGAAGGGAAAGGACGGAATAACTTCCGGCCGTGACATCCAGCTCCCATTCCTCCCCGCCGTACACCAGGAAGAGAACCTCCAGGTGATCAGCAAAAGCAAGGACCCTGACTCCCCTCTCAGCCGCCCAGAGAGCAGAATGGACGGCGGACCAGAGATGATCGAATCTCCCGCCCCAGCAGCCGGAAACGACAACCTCCCGCCTCCCTTCCCCGGCTGCACGGAAGAAGGCGAGCTGGAGATCCGTAAAATCCTTGTCAGCGGGGTAAGACTCGACTGCCGTTGTGCCTCCGGAGGCGACCTGCTCCCAGAGGGCAGGCGGCGTGCTGTCCCCGTCCCCGAGAAGCCTCGAAGGCGTAAAGCCCGCCTTCATGCAGGGAACAAGCCCCGAATCGGCGCACCAGAGCTCCTTTCCTGGCAGGAGATCCCGCAGCCACGGCAGCGAAGGCTCCCTTCCCCCGGCGACTATGACCAGGGGTTCTCCGGGCCCGCCGTCAGAGAAGGACGCCCGGACGCCCGGAAGAACGATCTCCCCCACGTCAGTCACCCTGGCCGGAGGCAGACCGGAGCATTTCCCTTGCCCTCTCGTCATCCACGAGAATTTCTCTCGGCTTTGACCCCTCCGGGGGACCCACTATGCCGATCTGCTCCATGGTGTCGATGAGCCGTGCGGCCCTGGTGAACCCGACCCGCAGCTGACGCTGCAGCCTGCTCGCGGAAGCGATACCCGTGTCCAGGACGATGTCCACAGCCTCCTCGAGCAGGGGGTCGTCAGCGTAGGACGTGTCGCCTCCGGAAGGGGCATCCCCCCCCTGGTCCTCGATATCCACGTATTCGGGCTCCCCGAAAACGTTCCTGAGGTAGTTGATTATCTCGATGCTCTTTCCGTCATCGATGTACGGCGACTGAACCCTGAGAGGCCTCGGATATCTCGAACTGACGAACAGCATGTCTCCCTTCCCGAGGAGCCTCTCGGCACCGGAAATATCAATGATGGTCCGGGAGTCGGTCTGGGATGGCAGGGTAAAGGCCACTCTCGCGGGAACATTCGCCTTGATGAGTCCGGTGATGACATTCACCGAAGGACGCTGGGTGGCAAGGATAAGGTGAATCCCCGTCGCCCTGGCCATCTGGGCAAGCCTGCAGATGTAGTCCTCCACTTCCTTCTGGGCTGTGAACATGAGGTCAGCAAGTTCGTCCACCACAATCACGATGTAGGGGAGCTGCGCTTTCGGCAGGACGCACTGGTTGTAGGATTTCAGGTTTCTCACCCTGGCCCGGGCGAAGATCTCGTACCGGTGCTCCATCTCCCTGACCGCCCATGCAAGGGCCTGAACCGCCTTTTTGGGTGAGACCACCGGTTTGGCCAGTACATGGGGGAGATTTTCGTACATGCTCATTTCCACTCTCTTAGGGTCGATCAGGATAAGCCGGAGCTCTTCCGGGGAGCGGTATGAACAGAGCCCGGTGATGCAGCTCGTCACGAAGACGCTTTTTCCCGAACCCGTCGTTCCTGCCACAAGAAGATGAGGAAGATCCTCGAGACCCACCACGAGGGGGCGGGAATCCACCCTCACTCCCATGGGAAGGGGCAGGTCATACTCGTTGTCCTGGAATATCTGGGATTCCAGGATTGTGCGGATGGAAATTCCGCGCCTCTTCGGGTTGGGTATCTCCACTCCCACGTAGGGTTTTCCCGGTATGGGCGCTTCAATCCGCAGAGAGGGAACGGTCAGGGCCACCGCCAGGTCGTTGCTCAGTCCGGCCACCTTGCTGACTTTTATTCCGGGAGCAAGCTGCATCTGGAACTGGATGACCGTGGGGCCGATGACCACGTCGGCCATCTCGGCACTCACGCCGAAATCGGCGAGGGTCGCGATAATGGAAGACGCCTGCTCCTGTACCGTTTCATTGGACTCCCGGGAATCAAGAAGCTGCTTCGGCCCGAAGATGTCCAGGGGAGGTGGGAAAGCCGCCCCCCTCACTTTTTTCTCCGTTCCCTCCAGCTCGTTGAACTCGATCTCCGGAAGGGCATGGGGGTCCTTTCCCTCTTCTTCTTCTTCTTCCGGCTCTTCTTCATAGGCCGGCCTTCCTTCACCGGCAGCATAAGGCTCGGGGAGGTTTCCGGCGGCAGGTTCGGAGAAGGATGCCTCCGCCTCACGGCCCTGCTTTCGCAGAAAGAAATCATCGTCGTCGCCGGCGAGATCTTCATTCTCTTTCCGCTCTTCCCGAACCGGAGGGTCTGCTTCTTCTGCCGCGCCGGCCACGGGCAAAGGATTTCCCCCGGGTTCCTCTTCTGCCTCAGGCTCTTCCCGCCCGACCTGAGAGGCGAATGACCAGGGCCTGGAAGGGCGTTTTTCTTCGGGAAGCACCCCGGGGACAGGGGCTTCCTCAGCCGGAACGGGTGAGGACTGCGGGGCATCGTCCTCGGGAAAGGGCATGCGCTTCCATTTTTCGCTCGAAATAGTCTTCACCAGCAGGGAAATCTTCCGGATCACCGCCGCCGGCTGGAAAAATCCGTAGAGACTCGCCGAAAGAACGAGGATCGCGGCGCCAAGAAGCAGGGTGCCCAGCGACCCGATGTTGCGGGTGAAGAAAATGGCGAGGCCGTCGCCAAGGTATCCAGGAGACAGAACGGTCACTCCCTGGAATACCGCAGCCATCCTGAAGAGTCCGAAGAGGAGGGCCGAGCAGAAAAACAGGAGGGCCGTACCCAGGAACTGACGGATAATACCCTTTGCTCCCGTCTTCAGGAGGTAGGAAACGCAGAGGTATCCCCCGAAAAGAACGGGGATGATGACCGCTCCTCCCCAGTTTCTCAGCAGGGAAAAGCGGATCTGCTCTCCCCAGGCTCCCGTCCGGAGTGAAAAAATCGATGCGAGCACATAGAGCAGAAAAGCGAGAACGAGAAAGGCAAACACTTCGACCCAGAGGGAAAGGATGCCTCCGCCGCTTCTTTTTCTTTTTCCCCTGGACGATCTGCGCTCGCCGGCTGCATCTTTATTACGGAAAAAACTCATATCAGGCTCCCGAGCCCCCTATCACCATGCTTTGGAGCAGCAGGGAAGGCTGGCCGTCGGAAACAGGAACGCTCTGTCCCGATTTTCCGCACATCCCCGGCAAAAAGTGGAGATCGTTCCCCACCGCCTCGATCTGGAAGAGAACGTCCGGACCGTTGCCCGTGAGAACGGCCCCGCGGACGGGATGGACTATCCGTCCGTCCCGTACAAGATATCCTTCGGTGACATGAAAAACAAAATCGCCTGAGGTGGGATCCACTTCTCCTCCCCCCATCTTCCGCACGAAAAGGCCCTTTTTCATGCCCCTGAGCATCTCCTCCGGAGAAGTTTCGCCGGGCTCGATATACGTGTTCGTCATTCGGGGCTGGGGAATGGAACGGAAAGAGCTCCTCCTGCCGTTGCCCGTCAGGGGAAGCCCGTCCTTCCGGGCCGATGTCCTGTCGGTGAGGTAGCTTTTCAGTACGCCTTTTTCTATGAGAACGTTCCGTCGGCAGGGTGTTCCCTCGTCGTCGCAGGCACCGCTTCCCAGAAGCCCGGGAAGCGAACCGTCATCAACAAGGGTCACCAGGGGGCTCGCCGCAGCCTGCCCGATTTTGCCCCTGTAGACAGAAAAGTCCTTCTGTATGATATCCGCTTCAAGGCCATGTCCGCAGGCTTCATGCACCATGGTCCCTCCCGCCTCGCCGGAGAGGAGGACAGGCATGGCCCCCGCAGGGCATTCAGGCGCGTCAAGCATGAGCAGCGCCCGTGCCAGGGCACTTTCTGCAACTTTCAGGGGGGAAATCTTCCGGAAAAAATCTGTGCTCCCCAGGGAAAGGGCCTCTGATTCGTAGCCTGTCTGCAGCACTCCTCCCTTCTCCACCACCACTTCCACGCTGAAGAGGGTGTACTGTCTCCTGTCTCCCGCGAAGATATCCTCGCTGTTGAACACGGCAAAACTCCTGCATGCCGTCTCAAGATGCATGGAAACCTGCTTCACCCACATGGAACCGCTTCTGATCCTTCCGTCCACATCCCTGAAAAAGGAGATGTCCGGCGGAGCCGGCGTTCTTTCCACACCGATCACCCGGACATCGATTCCGCCGAAGGGAGGCAGAACGAGACCGTTGTTCGCGGCAGACCTTTCAAGGCACGAAAATCCCAGGGCAGTGCCTACACCCGGTGCATGGACGTGGGAGGTGGATTCTCCCCTGACCACCCTGGCGCCTGTCCCCTCTGAACTTGAAGAGGAAATTTCCTCGAAGGCCCCTTCCTCGTACACGAAGGAATGGGACGATGATGTCTCAAAATAAAGATCCGCGAAATCCGCACCTTCTGCAAGGAGGGACTTCAGAGCTTTTCCCAGCCTGGCGTTGACACTCATATCAAATCGAATTCCTCCGGGTAGTCTTCTGTTTTTGCCCAATCGAACGAACAGGGCTCCTCCTCCCGAAGAAGCTCCAGGCTCATCCCTTCTGATTTCAGGGCATTAATCAATTCTAACACGTCCTGCCGCTTCTCCGAAGGGAAGAAAAGGGAGACAACGCCCTGTGCGCCGTTCCCGTCCGAATTCTCCCGGCAGGATTCTTTTTCTCCGCCTCTTTTCCCGTTTTCCGTTGTAACGAATCCGAGGCCGTCGTATTCGGAAACGGTCCAGCTGAAAAGCACGATGGAATCCCTGGGAAGGACGAGCAGCATCCGTCCCATGTCCGGAGCAATGTCCTTTCTCCCGGGAGAGGTCATTTGCCCCGCACCTTCCGTATGTTCCGCTGATGTCCGCTGAGAGTCTCGGAGAAAAGATGCCTTCCGTCCTGCCCGGCCACGTAATAAAAATATTCCGTCTTCTCAGGGCTGAGGGCCGCGAGCCACGATTTTTCCGACGGAATGCAGATGGGGGCCGGCGGAAGCCCCGGGATTTTATAGGTGTTGTAGGGAGAATCGATTTCCAGATCTTTGTAGAGCACACGGGTCAGGTTTCTTCCCTCTTTTTTCCATGCATACACCACTGTGGCGTCGATCTGGAGAGGCATTTTCTTCTTCCTTCTGTTTTCAATGACTCCGGCGATGAGAGGCCTTTCTTCATCCCAGAGGGCCTCTCTTTCTATGAGGGAGGATATGACTGCCATTTCAAGGAGGTATTCCGCCGTTCTCTTTTCCTCGGGGATATGAGAGCCTATTCTGTCCCACCACAGCCGTGCCGCAGACGATACGACCTCTTCCCCGCTGTTTTCAGCGGTGTGGACCGTCTCGGGAAGAAGGAAGGCTAGCCGGCCTTCCGCCTCAGGGGGCAGCAGGGGGGCAATCTCCTTCGGGAACAGGTCATTCCTGGCGAGGATCTTCTCCATGGTCTCCGGGGCAAGAGGGGGGGTGAAAATTCCGGAAAAGGAGAAAACATCCGTGCCCGGAACGATGGTGGAGGACGACACGGAGGGCTCGGCTTTTTCAAGCTGCCTGGCCACTTCCCAGGGAGATCCCCTTCGTATGGAGTACATTCCCGGCTTCAGCCGACGGTCGATGGAAAACCGGGTCATCCACCTCGCCAGGTCGGAAGCGTTTCCTCCCTCCAGGACCCCGGCGGATTCGAACTCCTCAGCCGCCCTCCTGGCGTTCATGCCCTGCCGTACAAGGACGGGGACCGGCTCACCCTCACCGGCGGGCAGATATTCGTGCCACCATTCCGCCGGATAGTAGACTGTCCGGTAGGCGAACCCGAGGGCCCCAGCGGCTGCAAGAGCAAGGAATACAAGGAAAAGTCGTTTTTTCATTCAATCAGCTCCAGGTTGTTCAGTTATGATGATCTGCGACCGCGTGCCGCACGCCACGCATCTTCCGCTTGGGTCAAGGTTGTTCTCGATTATGGAATATTCTCTTCTGGCAAGAAGAAGACCTCCGCAGGAAAGACACCTCGTTTCGCTTCGCTCACCCGTATTGCCGGAATAGACCCAGGGAAGCTCCTTCCGGGCCAGGGTGCAGTACTCCCTCACCATCTCCTTCGACGGGGGCGGTACGGTCCATTTCCTTGCGGGGAAGTATCTGGAGACATGAAGAACAGGCCGGGGTTCCAGGGAAGCGAGCCATTGGACCATGCAGCCGAAGGCCTCCCTGTCGTCGTTTATGCCCGGCACCAGGAGAAAGGTGACCTCCACATGAACACCGCCGGTGATGAGGGTCCGGATCGTGTTTTTTACAGCCTCCAGGTTTCCTCCCAGGACACCGTACGCCTCCGGAGTGAAAGCCTTCAGGTCTATGTTGGCCGCCGAGAGAAAGGGAAGAAGCTCGCCGAGAGGTTCCGGAAGGATCATTCCGTTGCTCACGATCACCGTGGACTTTCCCGCTTCCCGAAGAGCCCGGGAAGCATCGAGAAGAAATTCGAACCACACCAGGGGTTCGTTGTAAGTAAAGGCGACGGCCCTGCTTTCCGTTTTCGCACCCAAGGCTACCACGCCCTCCGGTTCCATTGAGGCGAGAGAAAGAGCCGGATCCCACCCTGCGATACGCCAGTTCTGGCAGAACGGACAGTCCATGGAGCACCCCACCGTTCCCAGGGACAGGATGGCCGTTCCCGGGTTCCAGTGGTAGAGGGGCTTCTTTTCAATCGGGTCCACCGCCGCAGAGGATATTCTCCCGTAATTCAGTGTGATGAGCCCTCTTCCCCGTTCATGCCTTCTTGCACGGCATTTTCCTGTTTCTCCCGGGGCGAGAAGGCAGCAGTGAGGGCATAGAAGACAGCGGATACTCTCCTGTTCCCGTCTCCACCAGAGCGCGGTCCGGAACTCCTTCGTCATGGACGCCCCATCTCCCTGATCCTCCGGACGGAAAATTTCCTGACCGCCGCTGTACGCCAGTCGGCTATCCCCGCCTTGCGGGCGGCAATGGACAGCTGGGTTTCCACGGTATCAACACCATCCAGGTCAGGAAGGAGCACGCCCCTGGCCCCGCCCTTCTCCACGATCACACCGAATTTTTTCGGGTCCAGAAGGGCGGTGTCAGGTACTGCCTCCGGGATGGAGAGTATGTCCACGGATATGGAGATGTCTTCGAGTTCCCTCTGTTCAACTGGAGGGAACCTTGGATCTTCGAAAGCAGCGGAGAGGGAATTTTCAGCAATCTCTTCGGCAAGGCCGGCTTTCCTGGGAAGGATTGTCCCGATGCAGCCCCTGAGATCTCCTTTTTTCTTCAGGCTGACGAAGCAGCCCGCTCTTTCGGCCATTTCGGGCAGGTCGGAAAGGTGCGCCGCTTCTTCTCTCGCCCGTTCCTCCCCTTCAGCAAAGAATGTCTCCAGCACCTTTCTCGCCAGGTCCGGCGCAGCATGGAGCGGAGCGAAGGCTACGGCATACCCTACACCGAACGGGGCTTCGTAGGAAAGAAAACGGACATTCCTTTTCCGGGCAAGCCCCAAAAAAACAAGGGCCGACCGGAGTCCGCATTCACCGGCCTCTTCTATCTCGCCGGCATCCAGCCTGAGAAGCCCGGAAGGGTCGTTCTTCCGGAGCGCTTCCACGACAAGGCTGTCGAAGCGGGCCCCTGCAGGGGAAAAGCCTGCCGGAGCCTCCCTGGTCACCCTGTGGGAAAGATCCCCGCTGGCCACAAGTCCCCATTGATCTTCGCCGGCAAGTGAAGCGAGGAACGTTCCGAGTTCGAAGGCCCCGGAAGGAGAAAGACCTATGGGGTTCGCGAGGATGATTCCCGGCTGCCTTCCTCTGTCTTCTGCAGAGAGGAAGCTCAGGGGAACGAGGGCTCCATGGTCCAGAAGCAGTTTCTTTTTCCTGGAGACAACCGCCGGGAATCTCGGGGAGAGTTCCGCGGCAAGACGAAGGCCCCTGTCCGGGTCTCCGGGAAAAGTGAACTGCGGGGTCGGAGCGCCGAACATGGAGAAATCTCCTCCGTAGCTTTCCGCCACGGAAAAGGTGATTCCTCCTGCAAAAGGGGCATGGGGTGAGAGAATCAGGAGCAGCGAAGGCATTTCCCCTCCCAGGATCCGGCCGAGTTTCTTCATGGCCCCGGCCGATTGCCGGGCCTCCTCTTCCCTTCCCCTTCCCACCTGGGGCACAAGCACCGGAGGATGGGGAGTGAAGCATTCCCATGACCACATACGGTTCACCTCTTTCTACCGAATGAACATGGCGTCTCCGAAGGAAAAAAAACGGTACCTCCGGGAAACCGCCTCTCCGTAGGCCCTCATGGTGAATTCATATCCTGCGAACGCGGCAACCAGCATAAGGAGTGAACTTTTTGGAAGATGGAAGTTCGTTATCAGCCCATCGATAATTTTAAACCTGTACCCCGGATAAATAAACAGCCGGGTCATCCGCTCGCCCGATTCCAGGGAACCGTTCTCTCCGGCCAGGGATTCAAGGGTTCTCGCCACGGTGGTCCCGGCGGCGATCACTTTTCGCCCTCTCCGTTTCGTTTCGAGGATGAGTTTTCTGGTTTCTGCGGGAAGAAAGCAATATTCCTCGTGAATTTTGTGTTCCCTTATGTCCCCGCTTTTCACCGGGCGGAAGGTGCCGAGCCCCACGTGGAGAGTGAGCCAGCCGAGGCGGACGCCTCTTTCCCGCTGAAGTTCCCCGAGCAGCCCGGGGGTGAAATGAAGGCTCGCCGTGGGGGCTGCCGCAGAGCCGTCCGTTCTGGCGAAAACCGTCTGGTAGGACGAACGGGGAGCGGAGGACGAGGTAATGTAGGGCGGAAGAGGGGTTTCCCCGATTCGCTCCAGGAGGGGAAGCACCTCCGTACCGGCCGGAAAGGCCACGTTTCGGACACCTTCCCCGCCCCTGGCTCCGACAAGTATTTCCGTCCCGTCGGCGAGGAAAATCCCCGTCCCCGGAGGATTTTTCCTTCCTGGCTTCACCAGGGCCTCCCACTGCAAAAAGGAGGCGTCCAGTGCCTTGAGAAGCAGTATTTCCACCCTTCCTCCGCCGTTTTTTTTCGAGCCGAAAAGCCGTGCGGGAATCACCCTGGTGTCATTCAGAACAAGGAGGTCGCCTTCATCCAGAAAATCTCCCAGCGACGCGAAGGTGTTGTGGAGAATTTCCTCCCTTTCCCTGGAGAGGACCATGAGGCGGGAGGAGTCTCTCGGTTCGGCCGGGTTCTGGGCGATGAGTTCTTCCGGCAGCAGGTAATCGTACGAAGCGAGGTCGAAAAGGTCCAAAGGGAAGCACCCCGCTACATTTTTCCGAGGGTGACCCCGGGGAAGTAAAACTGGATGATTTTTTTGTGATCCCAGCCCTTCTCGGCAAGGGTTTTCGCCCCCCACTGAGAAAGTCCGACCCCGTGACCCCAGCCTTTGCCGCGGAAGACGAATCCCCCTGAAGGCGATGAGGGAACCGAAGGCTGGGAGGGTGTCTCCGGTCTCCTGGTCCTGAGAGCACGGATAAGGTATCCCTTCCGCTTTTCCGGGTTCAGGAGCATATCCATCAGCTCTTCAGCATTGAAAACCCCCTGCTCGGTGAGGGCTGTGAGCTGCCGTTCCTCGGCGGCAGACATGGGAGTGTTCGACGTGGGGACATCCTTTCCTCCCCCTGCTGCGGGCGGGGGGGTCCGTGAAGGCAGGGGAAGGGGCATGGAAGGGGTGGGGGCCCCTCCCCTGGACGTGATGGTGAAAGATGTGCTCTTGATTACAGTGCTGCCGGCAGCCATCCTGAAGGCATGACTTTTCACCGTCTGGGTGCCCCTGGCTCCAACGGCCACCAGGGTATTGGCCCTGCCGAAAGCATCGGTCTCGCCTATGCGGAGATCCCGGAGAGGTCCCACATCGGCTCCGGCCTGGCGGAGAGCGTCCTCAACCTGGGCGGCGGAAAGATGGACCTCCCACTGGGCGTTCGGCGAGGACGGGGGATAGGGTTCGTTCACACCGCGGAGGTAGGGCATGGAGCCTCCCCAGACGGCGGTCACGTCCGCGGTGGCGCCCCCGCTGTCCGAGTGGAAGGGAGTGAAGGCAAGGTTGCCCCCGTGGAACACCACGATGCCTCTGGTAGCGGAGATTGCCTGGTCCGCCCTTTTGTCCTCGGCGTTGATTCCGCGGTACACCTGGGAAAGGACCGAATCCCGCAGGTCGAACCCGTTCTTTCCGTTGTTCTGCCGCATGCTTCTCAGGGCGTAGGTTCTCGAAACAATGGCCTGGGCCTTCACGGCCTCCATGGGCCAGGCGGGATTGATTTCCATCTTGAGGACTCCCCTCAGGTACTCCTCAAGATCGAGCACATTGACCAGGGTAATCCCCGACCCGGAGGAAATAATCCTGAAGGTTCCCCTGTACCGCCTTCCGTTGAAGGAGAGAGGGGCTTTTCCCGAAATGGTGACGGGAAGCCGGAAAGAGCGGTTCCCTGCCGATACCGTCCCTGCGCCGGCAGCCCGGAATTCGGCGGAGCTTCCAATGGAGTGACGCTTTCCGGCCCCGTCAGCGGCAGTCATGACCGACGCCGAGGAGATCCTGACCGCGGACTGGCCGATGGAAAGTCCCACCGACACCATTCCTGCATCGGCCCGGAAGGACGGAAGAAGGATGAAGAGAAAGATCAGGACAGCAAATGGAACTCGAAGTGTTCGAAGCATGGGGCAACCTCCAGTCGTTCTTCTGTTATTTTATCCACCTGGCAATCAGGTTGAGGATCAGCGTCAGGACGACGCTGACAATGATCATGGTGGTCAGCGGGAAAAAGACTGTGACGTTTTTCTTCGTCACGGCAATGTCTCCGGGAAGCTTCCCGAGCATGGGGAAAATCGTGCCCAGGACGTAGAGAAGGGCCCCTGCGGCAAGGAGAACCGCTCCGGCGGCCATGAGAAGCCTTCCTGTTCCCGACATGGCTTATTCCTCCTCCGAAAACTGAAGCTGCCACTGTTCCTGCTTTTCTGCGGGCGGGTTTTTCCCGAGGTAGAGCCATGCGTTTCTCGTGGCTTTTCTTCCCCTGGGAGTTCTTTCGATAAAACCCTGCTGGATAAGGTACGGTTCGTAAATATCCTCGATCGTCTGGACTTCCTCGTTCAGGGCCGCTCCAAGGGTCGAAAGACCCACCGGCCCGCCATCGAACAGGTCGACGATGATCCTCAGAATTCTTCGGTCCCCCTCGTCCAGGCCGCTCGAATCGAGTCCGAGCATGTCGAGGGCCGTCACTGCGACAGCGCCGTCCACAGAGACAAGGCCACGGACTTCCGACACGTCCCGCACCCTCCGCAGAAGCCGGAGGGCGATCCTGGGAGTTCCCCGGGATCTCCTGGCAATTTCGGCGGCTGCCTCTTCCCTGAGGGAAATCCCCAGGACTCTTGCTCCCCGGGCCACGATCCCCGCCAGTTCCGTTTCGTCGTAGAGGGAAAGCTGCTCCACGATTCCGAAACGGGCGCGGAGCGGCGAGGTAAGAAGCCCCAGCCGGGTTGTCGCTCCGACGAGGGTAAATTTCGGCAGGGTTAGGCAGATATTGTTCGCGAGGGGTCCCTTGCCGACGATGATGTGCAGCGAAAAATCCTCCATTCCGGGGTAGAGGATTTCTTCCACGTTCGAGGGGAGACGGTGGATCTCGTCGATAAACAGCACATCGTTGGGTTCCAGGTTCGACAAAATGGCCGCAAGGTCACCCGTCTTCTCGAGAGCCGGTCCGGTAGTGACCCGAAGCTGCCCCCCCATCTCCCTCGCGATGATGCTTGCGAGGGTCGTCTTTCCCAGTCCGGGGGGGCCGTAAAACAGGCAGTGGTCCAGGGATTCTCCCCGCTGCCGCGCGGCCTGGATAAAAATGGAAAGCTTCTCCTTGAGTTTTTCCTGCCCCACAAATTCTCCGAGCGACAAGGGCCGGAGGGATGTCTCGTCCTCCCCCGTCCCGTCGGCAGGATCAAGGAAACGCCTTTTTTCCTCCGTCACAGGAAATCACCTCAATTCCGCTTCAGTTCTTTCAGGGCCATGCGGATGAGCTGCTCCGCCGTGGATTCCTCTTCCACTGCCCCCGCATTCTTCAGCTTCCTGAAAACAGCCGCCACATCACCCTGGGAAAATCCGAGGGAGCGAAGGCCTTCCATGGCAAGGTCAAGGCTCCGTCCTTCATGGGACACTCCGTCGAAGGCGGGATCGGCGAACTCTCCAGCGAGATGGCGGTGCATCTCGAAACAGAGCCTTTCTGCAGTCTTCCGGCCGATTCCCGGAATTTTTACGAGAGAATCGACATCCGAAGAAACAATCCAGTTGATCACCCTGTCCGCAGGTGCGGCTTTGAGTATGTTCATGGCCATTTTCCCGCCCACGCCCTTTACCGTGGTGAGCTTCAGGAAGAGCCCCCGCTCCCGCTCGTCGGCGAAACCGAACAGGGAGGGGCCTGTCTCGGCAAACTGGAGGTGGGTCACCAGCAGGGCCTGCTCTCCTTCCCTGCACATGGCGGCCGCTCTCCCGGTGCAGAGAAGCTCAAAGCCGAATCCGGCCACATCGAGAACCACCAGTGCATCGGAAACGGAAACGACCTTACCTGAAAGAAATCGCAGCATGACGTCCTCCTGACGGAGCGGTCCTTTTCTCCTCTGAAAAAAGGAAAAAGCCGGTAACGGCGGCGGCAATGGCATCGGCGGCATCGTCGGGCTTCGGGATGCAGTCCAGGTTCAGGATGCGCTGGACCATTTTCTGCACCTGCTCCTTCGGCGCCGTTCCGTAGCCGCAGACGGCCAGCTTGATCTGGGACGGCTTCGGTTCAAAGACAGGAAGCCTGTACTTCGCGGCCAATAGGAGGGCCACTCCCCTCGCCTGCCAGACATACTCAGCCGTGGTGATGTTTCTGCCGAAAAAGAGCTTTTCCACCGACATAAAATCCGGGGAGCAGCACTCAATCTGCTCCCCGAGTTTTTCATAGATCATATTCAGACGGACAGGGATGGTTTCGCCGGGAGGGGTCTCGATACAGCCGTAGGAAAGGGAGCGAAAAACATGTCCCTCTCGGAGCACCGAAGCAAAACCCATCCTTCCCAGTCCGGGATCAATGCCGATACATTTGAGCAATGGTCTTTCTCTATCCTTCCAGGCTTTCCATAATTACATCGGGAATGTCGAAATTCCCGTAGACATTCTGGGTGTCGTCGTTCTCCTCGAGAAGGTCCATGAGCCGCAGCACCTTTCGTGCCTTCTCCGGGTCGCTGATCTGGACCGTGTTCTTGGGGACCATCTCCGTTTCCGCCCGTTCGATGGAATAGCCGGCCTTTTCCAGGGCTTCCCTTACGTCTGAAAGGGACGCAGGATCGGTGTAGACCGCATAGCCTTCTTCCTGCTGCTCGAGGTCCTCCGCTCCGGCTTCAAGGGCGGCGGTCATAAGGGCTTCCTCGTCGAGATCCTTCCCGCCGACTTCGATGGTTCCCTTCCGCTCGAACATCCAGGCAACGCTGCCGGCCTCGCCGAGGGAACCGCCGTTTCTCGTAAGCAGGGCCCGTATTTCCGAAGCCGCCCGGTTCCTGTTGTCCGTCAGGACTTCGATAAGGATGGCCACTCCGTTCGGGCCGTAGGCTTCGTAGGTGATCTCCTCGTACTGGGCTCCCTCAATTTCTCCCGTGCCTCTCTTGATGCCCCTTATGATGTTGTCATTCGGCACACTCGCCGCCTTTGCCCGGTCAATGGCGGCCTTGAGGCGCATATTCATGGCGGGATCCCCGCCGCCCTCCTTGGCCGCGATGATAACCGCCTTCACGAGTTTCTGGAACAGATTGCCCCGCTTGGCATCCTGTGCCGCTTTTCTGTGCTTGATGTTTGCCCATTTTGAATGTCCGGACAAGAAACTCACCCCTCTATAGATCAAAAGAATCACTGCACTGCTTCATGGAACCGGAGGAAAAAGGCGCTCCTCCTCACCGGAAAAAATCCGGCGGGAGGACTTCACCGCCTGGATATTGTAGCACAGAGAGCCTCCGCTCATAGGGCCGTAAGGGAATAATAGAGATCCTTTCTCCTGACCTGCTCGTGCCCGACCTGAGAAAGAAGATCCCCGGAAAGGCGGAATTCTGCCCCTCCGTTCCCCGCGGGGACCGAAAGCACGTCCCTCCCGTCAGGACCGAAGGCTGCAGGCCGAGCGGAACAATCCGCCAGAATCACGAACATGCGGTTTTCTGCAGCCCGGGTTCTTGCAACGGCTTCGAAGGGAGCCTGACCGCTCTCCCCGGGGAGAAGGAAGGCCAGGAGCAGGTTCGTTCCGGCAAGGGCCAGGCACCGGGCATGTTCCGGAACCATCAGGTCCGGTCCCGTGGCAAGACCGCAGAGAAACCGGCCCAGAGGAAAAAGGGCAAAACCGGACCCGGTCCCTTTTCCGTGCATCCCCCTGTACCTGTGCAATACGTTTCCTCCATCATCCCGGAGAATAACGGCGCCGTCGTCTTCAGGCCCGAGAAAGGCGCAGGCTTCAGGGAAGTCTGACGAAGAAACGGCAGTGCCTCCCCGGGACAGGACAAGGCATGCTTCACCGTTCCGGCCGGCTCCCAGGGCCGGCCCTTTTTGCCCCTTGCCGGGCAGAAGTCTGACGCAGAAAATATTATCCAAAAAGATCCTCCCCCAAACAGGGAATTTCAGTTTATTATACTCCCTGGAGACATGACGAACAGGAGGGGTTTCAATGGATTCGCTCGTTCGATTCGGTGTGGCCGTTCCGGCGTCGCTTCTGTCGGAGTTCGACCTCTACATCAGGGGCAAAGGACTCCAGAACAGGTCCGAGGCCCTGCGGCAGCTCATCAGGGAACGGCTTTCGAGGGAAACGTGGTCCCGGGGGGACGGCATCGTTTTCGGCACCGTGACCATCATGTATGATCATCACATCAAGGATGCCACGGGATCCCTCACTTCCCTGCAGCATGATTTCGGCGAGGCGATCATCTGCACCACCCACGTCCATGTGGACCATGACAACTGCCTGGAATGCATTGTCCTGAAGGGAGACGCACGAACCATCAAAAATTTTGAGGATGCCCTGTCTTCGGTCAGGGGAATCAAAACCATCGACATATCCATTTCCGCCATTTTGTAAAAAAAGGGCAGCCGCCGGCTGCCCTTCATCGTCCCCCTCAGGTCGAACAGGAACCGCCCGAGCATCCTCCGCACTTTCTCCTCGACAGGCTTTCGCCCTCAAGAAGAATCAGCACTTTGCTTCCGCAGGAAGGGCAGCGGAGAGTACGCTCTCCCTCTCCCAGGCGAAACTCCTCTCCGCAGGAGGCGCAGCGGAAAAGCCGCGTGTTTTCCATTCCTCTCACCCCCTTGCCGGAAAAATTACTGATTTCCGATGGTGGCGACCATGACCGCCTTTATGGTATGCATCCTGTTCTCCGCCTCATCGAATACCTTTGAGAAGGGAGCCTCGAACACCTCTTCCGTGACTTCCTGCTCCTTGACCGCGGGAAGGCAGTGAAGGAATATGGTTTCATCCTTTCCCGAGGCCTTCATGAGGTCCATGGAAACCTGGTAGGGTCTCAGGAGGGCTTCCCGTTCCTTCTTCTTTTCCTCTTCGCCCATGGAAACCCAGACGTCGGTGTACACCGCATCGGCTCCCTTCACGGCCTCGAAAGGGTCTTCGAAAACCGTGACCGAGCCGCCGGAGGCAGCGGCTATTGTCCTGCACTGCTCCAGGAGGGCTGCCTCCGGAAAGAGAGAGGCCGGGGAGGCGATCACGTAATGCATTCCCAGCTTCGCGCATCCGATCATCAAGGCGTTGGACATGTTGTTCCGCCCGTCGCCGCAATACACGAGACGCAGTCCCTTCAGGATCCGCCCGAAATTCTCCTGTATGGTGAGGAAGTCGGCGAGGATCTGGGTCGGGTGGTCCACGTCGGTGAGGCCGTTCCAGACGGGAACCCCGGCGTATTCCGCAAGTTCTTCCACCATGGACTGCTTGAAGCCGCGGTATTCTATGCCGTCAAACATCCTTCCGAGGACCCTGGCGGTGTCCTTTACATCTTCCTTCCCGCCGAGGTGGATGTCGTTCTTGCCGAGAAATTCCGGGTGGGCCCCCTCATCGATGCAGGCTACGGTAAAGGCGCAGCGGGTACGGGTGGACGCTTTTTCGAACAGCAGCGCGATGTTCTTGCCCTGAAGGGCATTGCCCCGTATTCCCGCCCTCTTTTTCGCCTTCAGGTCCGCAGCAAGGTCGAGGAGGTAATAAATTTCATCCTTCGAAAAATCCATCAGCGTGAGAAAGCTTTTTCCTTTCAGGTTTACCGGCATTGTACTCTTTCCCCTTTCCCTTTTATCCAGATGTGTTTATCGGTTGTCGTGCTTTTCTTTCAAACGGCAGGCTTCTTCAGCCATCCCGGCAAGCAGTTCCGGCACTCTCTCCAGGGGGACTTCCTTCAAAACAGTCCCCTTCGAAAAAACCACCGCACCCCGGGGAGAACCGGCTATCCCGAAATCGGCGTCCATGGCTTCCCGCGGCCCGTTCACTTCGCAGCCCATCACGGCCACGGTCACCCCGTCAGGCAGACTCTCCAGGCAGGGCGTCACCAGGTCGGCGATCTTTCTGACTTCGATCCTTTTCCGCCCACAGGTCGGGCACGAAATAAGGCTTCCGCCCCTCTGCCTCAGGTCCATGGCCCTGAGCAGGGAATATCCGGCCCGGACTTCCTCGAGAGGAGACTCGGTGAGGCTGACGCGGATTGTGTTTCCTATCCCCTGTCCGAGAAGCAGGGCCAGCCCCGCAGCGCTTTTCACCAGTCCGTCCCGTCCGTATCCCGATTCGGTGATTCCTATGTGGAAGGGATAGCCCGGATATTTGAGGGCAAGAAGAGAGTTTGCCCGGACCGTTTCATGGACGGAAGTGGACTTGGCGGACAATATTATATCCTCAAACCCTTCCTCCATGAGAATCAGAAGCTGTTCTTCCACCGCCGCGGCGAGGGCGTCAGAACGGACTCCGCCGGCTCTCTCCAGCTGGGCGGAATTCAGTGATCCTCCGTTGGCTCCTATCCGTATGACTGCCTTTTTCTCCTGTGCAGAAGCGACAACCTCCCGGAGACGGGCCCGGGCCATATTTCCCGGGTTGATCCGGATGGACGGCGTTCCCGCCTCCAGGGCTGCCAGGGCAAGAGCGGGATCGAAATGGATGTCCGCCATGAGAGGAACAGGTGATTTTTCGTTCAGCCAAGCAAGATCACCTCCGAGATCCGGGGAGGGGAAGGCTGCCCGGATCAGCTCACAGCCGGAGGAGGCAAGGGAACGGCACTGCTCGAGACACTCTTCCCTGGAGGAGAGGGGTATCTTGAGCATGCTCTCCACCCGCACGGGATGGCCGCTTCCTATTGAAAGGCCGGCAATGATGACCGTTCCTGCCATGATCCTACCCCCGGAACAGGCGAAGGAGATCCTGCCACGTGATGTAGAGTATGAGCGTGATCAGGAGGAAAAAGCCGGTCATGTGAATGTAATTCTCGATCTTCGGGGGAAGCCGTCGCCTGAGAACCATTTCCCCTGCGGTGAAGAAGAGCCGTCCCCCGTCCAGGGCGGGAAAGGGAAGAAGGTTTATAAGACCCAGGTTCAGGTTGATGAGCGCCAGGAAGGAAAGAAAAGTCCACAGTCCTTTCCTCGCCGCTTCGCCGGCCATGGAAGCAATCCCCACGGGCCCGGTGACGTCAACCTTCTCGGTTCCGGATACCCACCGTATTATTCCCCTTATCATCTCCACGCTCATATTCACCGTGTACGAAAGGGCGGAGGAAAAGGCTTCCCCGACGGGGAACCGTTTCATGCCGGGACGGATTCCGAAAAGTGGAATTCCCTGCTCCCTGTCCGGAAGGATCACCGCGGATATGGAAATGACCGCCCCCCCCCGGCGGACGGAAAAGAGAACGGAACCTTTGGGGGCTTCCTGCCGGATTTCGGTGGACATGGCCCTCCAGGTCTCCACAGGGGTGCCGTTGACGGAGAGTATCCGGTCCCCCGGCACGATTCCCGCCGCCTGGGCCGGGTACCCTTCCATGACCTCTCCGATGACCGTTTCCTCGAGGTTGACCACACCGTGACCCGTAAGAAAAACAGCCGTCAGGAGGAGAGCGAGCAGAACATTGGCCACGGAGCCGTTCACGAGAATAAGAAACCTCTTCCAGGCAGCCTTGTCGTAGAAAGCCCTGCCCGGCTCGACGGTCTCTTCATCGTTTTCTTCTTCCATCCCTGCCAGGCGGACGAACCCCCCCACGGGAAATGCCCTGACCGACCACAGGGTGTGCTTCCCCTTTCGCTGGAAGAGTACCGGTCCCATGCCGAAGGCGAACTCGTGCACCTGGACATCGAACAGCCGTGCCGTAATGTAGTGTCCGTATTCATGAACCACGACGCAGATACCTATGACAAAAAGGAAAGACAGCAGACTCGCCATTCAGATCGATCTCCTTGGGGGACGGGAAATTTTCAGCCGCCGGCAAACCGAAGCGGCCAGTCTTCTTCCTTCGTCCAGGATATACAGGGCATCGGCGAGAGAAGCCGGCGCCGGTCCGTTCCATTGTTCAAGAACCGATTCCACCACCGAGGGGATCCCGGTAAAGCCGATCTCACCGGCCAGGAAACGGCCCACAGCCACCTCATCGGCCCCCACCAGGAGGGCCGGGAAAGCCCCTCCCTTACGGGCGGCTTCCTTTGCGAGACGAAGTGAGGGAAAACGCTGTTCGTCGGGCTGATGGAAGGAAATGGTCCTCTCCTGCAAAAGAGGGACCGGGACGGGCGGGAAGGGGCTCCTTTCGGGATAAAACAGGGCTGAAGCGCAGGGAAGGCGCATGTCGGGAGAAGATGCTGAGAAGAGAAATGATCCGTCCCTGAACTCCACGATGCCGTGGACGAAGGAATCAGGGCATATCACGGCGTCTACCCTCTCTGCGGGAAGAGAGAAGAGCGTCATGGCCTCGAGGATCTCGATCCCCTTGTTCATCAGCGTGGCGCTGTCCACGCTGATCTTTGCTCCCATGCTCCACACAGGGTGGCGCACCGCCATGGAAGGCGTCACCACCTCCAGTTCTTCCTGGGAAAAGGTGCGGAAAGGCCCCCCCGATGCCGTGAGGACGATACGCGAAACAGAAGAGGAGTTTCTGCCCGCCAGACATTGCCACACCGCATTGTGTTCGCTGTCAAGAGGCCTGAGCTGTCCTTCCCGTCCGATCAGGGGGAGTACCCACCGCCCCGCGGCCACGATGCTCTCCTTGTTGGCCAGGGATACATCCTTGCCGCTCCTCAGGGCTGCCATGAGGGCGCCGATGGCTCCCGTTCCTGAAGATGCCACGACCACGTGGTCGATGTCGGGGCTTGAAGCTGTCTCCTCCAGGGCTTCAGCACCTTCGAGCACCTTCAGGCTGCCGTCGAAGGATCTTCTGAGGTCCGCCGCCGCTTCAGGGTCGGAAAGCACCACCCGGTCGGCCCGAAATTCCCCGGCCAGCTTCGCGGTTTCCGCAGAGGAAGAATGGGCCGCCAGGGCGCGCACTTCAAAAAAATCGGGGAAAGTCCGGCATACGGAAAGAACGGAATTGCCGACGCTTCCGGTACAACCTATGACAAAAAGACGTATTTTCTTCATCGGAGAATGACCCCGAAAAGAACGTAAACCAGGAGACCACTGACAAGGATGCTGTCAAACCGGTCCAGTACGCCGCCGTGGCCGGGAATGACGCTCCCGCTGTCCTTTACTCCGGTTTCCCGCTTGATGACCGACTCCGCAAGGTCGCCGATCTGGCCGGCCACGCCGCAGATAAGGCCGACGAAGAGAAAGGGAAGGGGGGGCGTTTCAAGGATAAACGCCACGGCCACGCCGGCAAGAAGAGCAGCTGAAAGCCCGCCGAGAAATCCTTCCCATGTCTTTTTTGGGCTGACGTTTTCACACAGACGGATCCTGCCCCACTTTGAACCTATAATGTATGCTGCCACGTCGCAGCTCCAGGTACAGAGAAACATGGTGAAAAGGAGAATGGCCCCGGAAGGAAGCCTCCGAAGCAGGATCATGAAGGTCCATGGAATGACGATGTACAGGATGCCCCCCAGGGTGCCTCCCATGTTCCAGATGGCAAAGCTCTCCCCTTTGATCTGCCTCCGCAGTATCTCCACGAAAAGGATGACGAAGGCCGTAATGCTCAGGGTGAGTACCAGTGAGATGGGATGGATGCCTTCAGAAGCCGTGAAAAGAATGAGCACCCCGGCAATGAAGCCGACTCCCCTGGAAACCTTGAATTTTCTTGAAAGCATGCTGTAGAACTCTCCAAGGGAGACAAGGGCGAGAACCGAAACGAGCACCGTCCATGTCATCCCCCCGGCATACAGGGCCCCCAGCACGACAGCCACCACGGCCGCCCCGGCACCTCCCCTGACCAACAGTTCTTTCATTGCTTCATTTGACTGTGCCATATCGTCTCTCCCTGCAGGTAAATTGTGCAATGGCCTTTTCGAGATCACCGGATCCGAAATCAGGCCAGAGGACATCGGTGAAATACAATTCGCTGTAAACGCACTGCCAGAGCCAAAAATTGCTCAACCGCTGCTCTCCGCTCGTCCTGATGATAAGATCCGGAGGAGGAAGGTCGGGGAGATACATCATTCCGTCCAGGTCCTCTTCCGTAACGGGCTGGTTCCCGCCTTTGGCGATCAGTGCGTTCACTCCGTCAATGATTTCCTGCCGCCCCCCGTAATTCAGACAGGCCACAAGAGTGAGCCCCGTATTCATACCGGTCTCCCTCTCAGCCCAGTCCATAAGCTCTACCACGTCGGCAGGCAGGTTGTCCCGCTTTCCTGCAAACCGCAGCCGGACATTCTCCCGCCTGATCTCGTCAACCTTCCGCCTGAGAGAAAAGCGGAAAAGGCTCATGAGCCCCTTGATCTCCATTTCGGGCCGCTTCCAGTTCTCCGTCGAAAAGGCGTACACGGAAAGATGGGTCACCCCAAGGTTCCAGGCGGCCCGGACGGTCCTTTCGAGAGCCTTTACGCCGGCCCGGTGACCGAGAAGGCGGGGAAGAAAACGTTTCTTCGCCCATCGTCCATTGCCGTCCATGATGAGAGCAACATGGAAGGGGGAAGGGACGGGATAGGCCTTCATGGATCCCCCTCCTCCGGCAGCGGGGCTCCCAGTTCACCGAGTTTCTCCCTGACGGCATTGATGTCCCTCCAGGTCAGCTCTTTCGGGCTTCCCTTTTTCCGCGATTCGTTTCTCAGAAGAAAACTTGGATGGAACATGGGAAGCAGAAGGGCTCCCCTCCAGGGAAACCATCTTCCCCGGAGGGCGGTGATCCCCTCGGAAGTTCTCAGAAGCCACTTCGTCGGGGTGTTCCCGAGGCAAACCACGATCCTGGGACGGAGAAGCGCCAGCTGGGCTTCCAGGAAGGGGCTGCACGCCATCATCTCATCCGGGGCGGGCACCCTGTTGTCAGGCGGCCTGCATTTCACCACGTTGGATATGAAAACCTGCTCTCTTCGTATACCCACGGATGCAAGAATCTGGGTCAGCAGGCGCCCCGCTTTTCCGACGAAGGCGACGCCCTGCTCATCCTCTTCAGCTCCGGGTCCTTCCCCGATAAACACAAGGGGAGTCTTCCGGCTGCCCTGCCCGAAGACCGTGTTCTTCCTGGAAGAGCACAGGCCGCACCTGGTGCAGCCTTCAACTTTTTTCCGCAGTTCCGCCCAGGCTTCGTCCCTGTCCGCGCTGCTCTGGAAAAAGGTCACGGCAACACCACCTCCGAAATGCTTATATCAACGCTTCCGATATCCATACCGGTAAAATAGCGCACAGCGGAAGCGATCCGCTTTTGCTGCATTTTTCCCAGCTGCCGGAAATTGAACTTCCCCGGCGTCACGTTGACGGTTATCTCCAAAGAAATTTCATCCTCCGACGAGCGCACGCGAATATCCTTTACCGCGTCAATCTGCGGACTCAGGGACACCACGTGCCGGACCAGGTCTTCTATGGCCGTGGAGTCGATGGTAAGCGCCCCGAAAAAACTGAAGGGCGGCCTCACGATGGTCCGCTCACCGTCTTCCCTGTCCACGCTTTTGAAAAGGCCCCTGAGGTGTCCCACAAGCTTTCCGGCGAAATTTTTCCTCAACTGGGTCCTGGAGACGGGGATGACATGCTGTCCTTTCTCATGGCGTTCTCTCCTGGCGTTGATGATTTCCTCGGGAGAGGCGACTTCGGTTATGTCGATGATGAGTTCGGGGGACGGCAGTTCAAGGGCCCTGGTAATCTTTTCCGCCATGGAAATGGACGTAGCGATAATCATGATCTTGCAGGGAGCGGACTTCTGGAGAAAAGCCCGGACTGCCTTTCTGTGGTCGGGAAACTGGAAGAGCGCTCTCCGTATGGCCCGTACAAGGTTCCGCTCGGATTTGGCGCTCTTTCCGGCCATTATCCTGCCTTTTGAGATCACAAGACCATCGTCGATCAGGAAATCCACTTCATTTTCCTGGGCCACCATCTGCGCCCGCTGGCTCTTCCCCGTGCCGGCAGGCCCGACAAAGGCAATAACGCGGCAGCCTGAGGATACAGGGGATCTTATTTCACGAGCCAATAAAACATCCCCCCGGTTTACCCCGAAAAAAAGGCCGTCTCAGCCACCGAGAACAGGAGAACTTCCCCGGACGTTTTTCTCCGCTCCGCAGCCGTCACCCGAATCTCCCGCCAGAACCCTGACGTCGGCGCCGAGAGCCGTCAGTTTTCTGTCCATTTCCTCGTATCCCCGGAAAATATGGCCCAGATGATACACATAGGTGGAATCCACTGCGGCGAGACCCGCTATGACAAGAGCGGCTCCCGCTCTCAGGTCGGTGGCGACCACGTCCGCTCCCGTAAGGCGGTCCACCCCGGTGATGATGGCTGAGTTGCTCTGAATGTCAATTTTCGCTCCCATTTTGTTCAGCTCGCTGACATGAAGAAACCGGGACTGAAAAACGCTTTCCTGGATCACGCTGGTCCCCTGGGCCAGGCACAGGGCAGCCATGACCTGAGGCTGAAGGTCCGTGGGAAAACCGGGATAGGGAAGCGTTTTGAGGGATACTCCCTTCAATCTGGGAGAAGGATGAATGGTAACTTCGCTTTCCTTCACCGTAAGAGATGCTCCTGCCTCCTCGAGTTTCGCGAGGAGGGAATCGATGTGGTTGGGAATGACTCCGGTCACCGTCACTTCGCCGTTGGTGGCCGCCCCCGCGAGAATGTAAGTGCAGGCCTCGATGCGGTCAGGAATGATCCTCGACTCGGCACTCTGAAGGGCGTCCACTCCCTGGATGCGGATAACCCCGGTTCCATCGGCTTCCACCTGGGCACCCATGGATTTCAGGGCCTCCACAAGGTTGTATATCTCGGGCTCCCGCGCGGTGTTTTCCAGCACCGTCTCTCCCCTGGCGAATACAGCGGCCATCATGAGGTTCTCCGTGGCCCCTACAGACGGGAAATCCAGGTAAATGCGACAGCCTGTCAGTCCGCGGGTATGGGCGTGCACTGCCCCGTGCACAAGCTCTATGGTGGCACCCATCTTCGTCAGCCCCTTCAGGTGAAGGTCGATGGGCCTGCTACCTATGGAACATCCTCCGGGCAGAGGCATGACGGCCTTGCCGCACCGTGCGAGAAGGGGTCCGAGGACAAGGGATGAGGCTCTCATTTTTCTGACAAGGTCCGGAGGAGTTTCCCAGGATATATCCGACGGGGTATGAATTTCCATGTCGTGGTTGCTGAAAGAAACCTCCGCGCCGAGACTCCTGAGCAGGTCGGCCATGGTGTTCACGTCAAGCAGGTTGGGCACCCTGGAAATACGAAGAGTACTGTCCTTTAGAAGAAGAGCGGCGGCCATAACCGGAAGGGAGGCGTTCTTTGCTCCCTGGGCTTCGACAACTCCCCTGAGGGGTTTACCGCCGATAATTTCCATCTTGGATTCCACTGGTCAATTCCTCCCGAAATTTTGGTGGGAAATCATAATTAGCTACTATACCATGATTTTAACGGCCTTCGTAATAACCGAGAATGCTGTCCGCTATCCTCAGCGATGCCGTTCCGTCTCCGAAGGGGTTTTCTCCCCGGTTCAGCAGGCTTTCCCGGAATGCTCCGTCGGTGAGGATCCTCACCGTGGCATTTCTTATCGTTTCACGGTCCGTTCCCACAAGAAGGGCCGTCCCTGTGTCGAGGGCCTCGGGCCGTTCGGAAAGATCCCGCATTACAAGGACGGGCTTTTTCAGCCCAGACGCTTCTTCCTGCACACCACCGCTGTCGGTGAGGATAAGAGAGCTTCTGTTCATCGCCCATACAAAATCAGGATAATCGAGGGGTTCACACAGGATGACCCTCTTCTCATCTGCAAGAAAACGCTGTATCACATCCCTGACCGATGGGTTCTTGTGGAGGGGAACGAGGATGCGGACACTGCCGGCAGCCTCCAGTATATCCTTCATGGCGAGGCAGATGGATTCCAGGGGGCCTCCCCATGATTCCCTTCTGTGGGCGGTCATCAGTATGACAGGATCGTCACCGGAGATCAGCGGGGCAAGGTCCGGGGACGGCGTGTGTTTTTTCTTCAGGGTCCGGAACAGTGCATCGATGACGGTGTTGCCTGTTACGAACAGGGTCTCCGGAGAAACCGGGAGGTTTTCCCTCCGCAGGTTTTCGGCAGCTCCTTCCGTGGGTGCGAACCAGAGGGTTGAAAGCCTGTCGGTGATGATCCTGTTCGCTTCCTCGGGAAATGGGCGTCTCAAATCGCCGCTCCTGAGTCCTGCTTCGATGTGCCCCACCGGAACATGCCTGTAAAATGCGGCCATGGTGGCGGCCATCGTCGTCGTCGTGTCTCCGTGAACGAGCAGGAGATCCTGGGGAGAGCTGTCCAGAAAGCCGCCCACGCCGAGAAGCACCCGTGATGTGAGCTGATCCAGGGACTGTCTCTCCTCCATTACGGAAAGGTTCACGTCAGCCCTGATCTCGAAAAAGGCCAGGGCCTGGTCGAGCATCCAGGAATGCTGGCCCGTGGCCAGAACAGTAACATCCAGCCCTTTTTCCCGCAGAGCGGAAATTACCGGGGCCATTTTGATGGCCTCAGGTCGGGTTCCAATTACGCACGCTATTTTTTTCGTCATGAATGAAACAGCTCCGTCTTTCATGTTGTTGGCTGTCTTCTCTTCCGGTTTCCGGGGAGAAGACGCATCAGGACAGCCGGGCGGTGAAGAGAAACACCCCTGAACCGACGACAAGGCACTGAACAAAGGCAAGAAGGACCACCGTCCAGAAGGGGGTGATCCCCCTGTCAAGGAGACGGTGGTGTATGTGCCCCCTGTCAGGGAGAAAGGGGGATCTTCCTTTCCACACCCTGCGTAATATTGCAAACAGCGTATCCGCCACGGGAACGCCTCCGGCGAGAAGCAGCAGGAAGGGGAGTTCGATTACCCCTACCGCTCCAAGCCCGGGGGCCACGGTGTAGATGAAAAAGCACGAAAAAAGGTAGCCGAGAAGGGTAGTCCCGCCGTCTCCGAGAAAAGTCCTGGCTTTCGGAAAATTCCAGTACAGAACTCCCCCCGCAAGGCAGGCAAGGGAGAGAAAAACCGTAGTGTTTCCGAGGGGTGAGGAGAGGAGGCACGCTGAAATGAACATGAGCAGACAGAGCCCGTTGGCGCCGTCTATAAGGTTATAGGCATTGGTCATTCCCGTTATCCAGAAAAGGCAGACAGCAAGGTGCGCCGGAGGCAGCTGTACAGACACGAGGAAAAGGATCGCCGCCAAAAGGTGTATCCCAAGCCGTACAAGGGGGGCAAGGCTCTTCATGTCGTCCCTGTATCCGCTGAGGAAGACCATGGTGCTCCCCGTGCCGATAAACCTGACGACCGGGTGTTCTCCTGCGGCGAAAAGGCACCAGAGAAGGAACCCGAGCCAGAGGACAATACCTGCCCCCCTGGGAGTAACCGATGTGTGAATCTTGCGCTCCCCGGGATGGTCGACGATGCGGTAGCGATTCGCCAGGCTTATGGAAAGCGGCGTGATACAGAGCCCCCAGAGCAGGAGCAGCGGCGCCGCAACAAAGAAATTCTTCAGCGCGAATTCCACGGGAATGGCCTATTTTGTGCCGAAAAGCCTGTCTCCAGCGTCGCCGAGGCCGGGCACGATATAACCGTGGTCGTTCAGATGACTGTCAAGGGCCGCGGCAAAGATATCCACATCCGGGTGATCTCCGTGCACTTTTGACACCCCTTCAGGTGCTGCGATGATGCACACCAGCGAAACTTTCTTGCCGCCCCGTGCCTTTACCAGGCTTATGGCCGCAGAAGCCGAGCCGCCGGTGGCCAGCATGGGATCGAGAATGAGAATATCCCGCTCGCTGATGTCACCGGGAAGCTTGCAGTAATATTCGACGGGCATCAACGTTTCCGGGTCGCGGTACAGCCCGATGTGCCCCACCTTGGCGTTCGGGACAAGCTGGAGTATGCCGTCCACCATTCCAAGGCCTGCCCTGAGAACGGGAACTATGGCCAGTTTTTTACCCTCCAGGGCGTAGGCGTCAGTAAGGGCGAGGGGGGTCTCGACCTGTATCTTGACCAGGGGAAGATTTCTGGTGATTTCATACACCATGAGCCCCGCAATTTCCTGGACCAGTTCCCGGAATTCCTTCACCGAGGTGTTCTTGTCCCTGATGATGCTGACCTTGTGCTGCACGAGGGGGTGATCGAATATGACCGTTTTGCCCTTGTCGGAAAGACAGCAGCTCGGGCAGATTTTCTGCTCGTAATCGGCGATTTTGCTCAGGCGCCTCGAATGCCGGTCCCCTTCAAATTCCGTGGAAAGCCAGACGTCAAGGATTTCGACCGCCGTTTCGGGGGAAAGAATCCGGGCTCCCAAGGTAAGCACATTGGAATTATTATGCCGCCGGCTCATGCTCGCCGTCTCCACGTCGTGACAATGCGCAGCATACACGCCGGGCATTTTGTTCGCCGCGATGGACATGCCCACACCCGTCCCGCAGAGAAGAACTCCCCGGTCGGCTTTTCTCTGGGCAACCATTTCACCGACCTTCAATGCGATATCCGGATAGTCACAGGGCAGGGAATCCGTATCGGTTCCCATGTCGAGTATTTCTTCGAATCCCTTCTCCCTGAGATGGGCAACAAGGATGCTTTTCAGCGGAAAAGCGGCGTGATCCGAACCTATGGCAATTTTCATGTTAAAATCTCCTCCCCCGTTGAAGATCAAAAAAGCCTGACGCAGGTCAGCAGGACCGGCGGTATATTTTCCATCCGATATAATAACACTTGCCCAATGAAAGGCATATAGAAAAGTCCCCCGGCAGGTGAACAAAAAGCCCCTTTCCCGAATAAGGAAAGGGGCTCTGTTTTGAATGGTTCCGGTCTTTTTCAGGTCAGCAGGGTGAGCATGACGCCGGCAGCCACGGCGGTGCCGATGACGCCCGCCACGTTGGGGCCCATGGCGTGCATGAGCAGGAAGTTCCCGGGGCTCTCCTTCTGGGCCACCCGCTGCACTACGCGAGCCGCCATGGGCACCGCGGACACTCCCGCCGCACCTATCATGGGGTTGATCTTCCCGCCGCTCCACTTCTTCATGAGCTGGCCGAACCACACTCCTCCCGCCGTGCTGAAGACGAACGCCACAAGTCCCAGCACCACGATCTTCAGCGTCGCCACCGTGAGGAAGTGCTCCGCGTTCATGGTGGCTCCCACCGACAGTCCGAGGAAGATGGTGGTGGCGTTGAGGATTTCGTTCTGCGCCGCAAGGCTCAGCCTGTCCGTGACCCCGCATTCCCTCACCAGGTTGCCGAACATGAGGATGCCCACCAGCGGCACCGACGCCGGCAGGATGAGGCCCGCCGCCATGGTGGTGACGATGGGGAAGAGGATCTTCTCGAGCTTCGATACGGGGCGAAGGCTGTCCATCCGGATCTTCCGGTCTTCACGGGTGGTGAACATCTTGATGACCGGCGGCTGGATGAGCGGCACGAGGGACATGTAGCTGTACGCCGCCACCGCCACCGCCCCAAGGATCTGCGGCGCGAGCTTCATGGTGAGGTAGATGCTCGTCGGGCCGTCCGCTCCCCCGATGATGGCGATGGACGCCGCTTCCTTCACCGAGAAGCCCATGACCATGGCACCGAAGAGGGCGATGAAGACGCCGAACTGCGCCGCCGCACCGAGGAGGAACGTGACGGGGTTGGCCAGCAGGGGCGCGAAGTCCGTAAGGGCTCCTATGCCCATGAAGATGATGACGGGGTAGATTTCATGCTCCGTGCCGAAGAAGACGTACCGCAGAAAGCCTCCGTCGTCCATGATGCCCGAGAGGGGCAGGTTGACGAGGAGACAGCCGAATCCGATGGGCACCAGCAGCAGGGGCTCAAAGCCCTTGCCTATGGCGAGGTAGAGCATGGTCAGCGCCACGAGGAGCATGACGACGTGACCGCCGGTGAGTCCGGCAAAGCCGGAGGATGTGAGAATCTGTCCTATTGACTGGATGTAAATATCCATTGGCCGGGGGGTCCCTCCTTTGCAGGTCCGGGTGTCGGGCTGACGGGCGGACCCGTCAGCCGATGATCATCATGACGTCGCCGGTGTTGACCGTTTCTCCGTCTCGGGCGCGGATTTCCTTGACCACTCCGTCCGCGGGCGAGAAGATTTCGTTTTCCATCTTCATGGCTTCGAGGACGAGGACAAGGTCCCCGTTCTTGACGGGCGCTCCGACGCTGACGGCTACCCGGAGGATTTTGCCGGGCATGGGCGCGGTGACGGGGGCTCCGGCGCCTCCGGCGGCTGGGGCCGGTGCAGGGGCCGGGGCCGCGGCTGCAGGTGCGGGGGCCGGGGCGGCAGGTGCGGGTGCAGCCGGGGCCGCTGCAGGTGCAGGGGCTGCGGCAGGGGCTCCGGCGCCGAGGTCTTCGACTTCTACGGTGTAGG